>ENA-UOJC01000022-UOJC01000022.1-human-gut-metagenome-genome-assembly--contig:-C104-NODE-22-length-235136-cov-27.298901_pt1 | contig 235136 bp, 214 predicted proteins | sample MGYA00242339_ERZ723886 | MGnify/ENA metagenome assembly ERZ723886 | reverse complement strand
TTAACGGTAACATCAAATTCACTTTGGTCATCCGGAAGCTCTGAAATATAGGAAGAAAGCGGGATCTGTATGGCAGAAAACGTGTGCAGATCGCAACACCGCATTTTGCAGTATTCTATAACGGGACAGAGAAAAGACCGGAGAAAGAAGTGCTGAAGCTCTCAGATGCATTTATTAACCGGACGGATATACCGGAGATTGAACTGACAGTTACAGTGTACAATATCAATCCAGATAATAATACGCAGCTTCTGGAAAAAAGTGAAGTACTTCGCGGTTATATGATCTTCGTGAACCGTGTGCGAGAGAATTTAGAACATCAGAAGAAGATTGCGCAGAATGCACCAGAATATGATGAGGCAGCGTATGAGGAAGAGCTGGAAGTGGCGATTAATGAAGCAATTGATTATTGTGTGAAGCATCATATCATGGAAGAGTTTTTCAGAGAAAACAGGAATGAGGTGACCAAGAGCATGGTACTTGATTATACATGGGAACGCCGCGAGGAACTGATCCGCGCAGAAGAATATGAGGATGGAAAGCGTGAGGGACTTGAAATTGGCAGAGCAGAAGGCGAGCGGGAAAGAGATCGCTTTTTGATCAATAGGTGGCTGCAAAAAGGAAAAACAGTAGCTGAAATTGCAGAAGATTTGGGAAAATCAGAAGAGTATGTAGAGAGCCTGATGTAAACTTAAATTTCATCGGTAAAAAGAATTGTAAATGCTTTGCAGTAATGGTATAGTTATTGCAAAGCATATTTTCTTTTATCAAGTCTGTTGGATTGTCAGACTAGAGGCTGCTTTCATGGCTGCACACGGCAATCCAATGTCTGGATCATATCTTAATTTCAAGAAATTCATGCTTTATTCCACAAAAATTAATAAAGCAGGGGTTTCAGGTAAATGAGATAGTAGAGCCATTGGATAAACCGCTCACTTTTATATTGGGCTAGGACATACGATAATTTAAAGAGCGGTCAGGATTACAGTATGCTGCTTCCGGCGTATCATATCGGGATTTTAGATTTTACTTTATTTGAGAATCATCCAAAGTTTATGGCGCAGTATCAGATCCTGGATGTGGAAGATGGGTACTTATATTCTGATAAGCTTTGTATCAAGGTGCTTGACCTGACGCAGCTTGAGAAAGCAAAGCAGGAACCTGAAACCAATAAAAAGCTCCTGAAATGGGCAAGTATATTCAAAGCAGAAACTTTGGAAGAACTGGAGCAGCTGGCAAGCGGAGAGGAGGTATTCGAAAACATGGTTGTAACAATGAAAAAATTAAGCGAAGATGAAAAGATCCGTATGCAATGTGAGGCAAGAGAAGATTACGAAAGAAGCCTGCTAACCGAATACAACGCCGGAAAGAGTGAAGGAATAGAACAGGGAATACAACAGGGAATACAACAGGGAATAGCGTCTGAGCGTCGTAATACAGAGAAAGAGCGTCAAAGAGCAGAGAAAGAAAGCCAAAGAGCAGATGCCCTCGCTGCAGAGGTGGAACGGCTGAGGGCGCTTTTGAAATAATATCAAATAGAATAAGGCAATGCCATTAAGCTGGCTGTTCGATGAGTGTTCGGTCGGCGTATATTGGCATGATATTACTAAAAAAACGATGATAAAAGGTGTCAGGTACCATTAAATTCGCATTAAATAAAATAATTTAAAAGGGGAAGATAAAGATGAAAGATAAAACAGTTCAAATGACAAAAAGTGTAGTCAGTATTTTAGGAGTAATCGCGGTTACTTTAGTATTTCTTATGATATCAGCACAGACGGTGTCAGCCAGTACCGCAAGTACAAATAAGAAAGCGGTAGATGCATACCGAAAAATACTGGCAAAGAAAACTTATTCCTGGGATAAATATGTACCGGGTGCCAATAAGACCAGTAATTATTTATTTGCATGTGTTGATTTAAACAGAGATGGTATTAAAGAGTTGATAATAGAGAATCCAAACGCTTGTTATGCAGCGGGATATGTGAAGATTTTTACTTATGTAAATAATCGGGTAAAATGCGTGACAACCTGCAGCGGTTTTCGGTGGTATAAAAAAGCAAAGATCATAGGCATTGAGGGTGCACATACAGGTAGTTATTGGGGAGATTATTACAAACTTGGTAAAAATGGGAAATTGCTTTCGAAAGCAAGTTATAGTGGAACTGATTTAAAATATTATGCAAGACATGTGAAGCATACAGGCATGGTAAGTGGTTTTAAGGTATATTACACTTCTTATCGGATTAATGGAAAAGAGACCAGCTATAGTAATTATAAGAAACAGTTCAAAAAAATTACTAAAAATCAGAAAGCAATTACTGTGCAATTAAAGAAAAATACGAAAGCGAATCGTGCGAAGCTTTAAAGATGTTATAAAAGAAACGGAAGGATATCAAAAGCTGGATGCAGCGTAGCAAAATCGGCTTATGGGATATATGCAGGCAATGTTGGAACAGTAGAAGTGGGACTATAATCCCACGATATGCGAATACTGGGTAGAATTGTGGGAGTGCGTAGCACGAAATAATTCGTAGGCATCAAATCCGGGGCTTTTGACCCTGACAACATAAAAATACAGAAAGAATAAAAACAGGAAATGTAAATGCTTTGCAGTAATGGTATAGTTATTGCAAAGCATATTTTCTTTTCGGAGACATTCTGTCTCCATGAACCATATCTTTATGATGCCACATGAGGCATATCTGTTCATCTTTTAGAAAATCCATGCTTGTAACTGAATAAGAGCAGGGATTTGTGAAAGATAAGCGTGTTCCTGCTATACAAAGAAAGGAGCAACTTATGAACAATGCTGGCAAAAACATGTATGAGAAACTGACAATCCGGGACAAATTTATGTTCGGAAAAGTAACAAAGAATCCGGTGATCGCACAGAAAATGGCGGATCTGTTAACTCCGGTAGAGATTGGAGAGGTACAGGAGTAGAACGGGAGAAATTCCTGCAGCATAGAAGCTCGTCAAAATATGTGAAACTGGATATGTATCTGGAAGATGAGAATGGACGTGTTGTAGATACTGAGATGCAGAATAAATCCCAGAATAAAGTTGTGCAGGAAGAACTGCCGCTCCGTGTCAGATACTATCAGGGGATGATCGATCAGGAAATACTACCCAGTGGAACGGATTATATATTTCTGAAAGAAACATATATCATATTTATATGTACATGTGATCCTTTTGAAATAATGTCATGCATCTATGATGCATGATGTAGCCTCAGCTCATCGCCGTAGGCGATTTTTCATGAGCTGAGGTTCCGCAAAGGAAAGTATGTGTATCATTTTCATATGGCATGTGATGAGGATGAAGAAATACAGCTTCAGGACAAAATGAACTGGATCTTTTATAATACCACAGCGGATCTATCAGAAGCACCGGAAGGAATCAGAGAATTTTTGAATTATGTGCAAACGGAAACTGTTGAAGATGATTTCACAAGTCAGTTGGATAAGAAAATTAAGCAGGCTCGATTGAATGAAGAGTGGAGGTCGGAGTATTTGAAAACTTATGTGAATGATATGGATATGAGACGTGAAGGATATGTCGAGGGCGAAAAGCGTGGCAGAGCCGAGGGCGAGAAATTAGGCAAAGCTGAGGGCGAGAAAGATACACATCGCTTTCTGATCAACAAGTGGCTGCAAAAAGGAAAAACGATAGCTGAAATTGCAGAGGATCTGGGTAAATCAGAAGAGTATGTAGAGAGTCTGATGTAACCCCAAAATGCAGTATGCCGAAAACTAGAGATATAGGATCTCTATATTTAGTTATAATCTAAAGTTCAATCCTATAAAGACATTCGCCCTTTTCTGTGTTATAATAATGTGCAATTTGTATATTTACAGATAGAAAAAGGGGGAGGAGTTTATGTTTCATTATTTTTTACAGTTGAATTTTGCGACGATCTTAATATCCTTTTTTATGTTGATTTTCGTCAATGTAGATCCTGTATTTCAGAGAAAGGTAATTTGGTTGTTTTCCATTGCGATAAGCTCAGTACTGTGTCTGGTTGTCGTTGACAGTATAGAATACTGGTGTGCGACACTTCCGTATCCGACAATGCTGCGTGTGGCAGTATCTATTATTGGGTATGCGCTTAGACCAATCAATATATGCTTTGTGATCATTTTTTCCTGTGGTAACAGAGTGTCGCAAAAGTTTAAGAAATTTATTGCACTTCCGGGAATTCTGAATGCGTTGATCGCTTCCACTGCGTTATTTTCAGGTGTTTGTTTTTCCTACTCGGATAAGAATGAATTTGTGCGGGGACCACTTGGATATTCGGCATTTGCTGCCTCCGGTTTTTATTTAATTCTGTTGGTTATCCTGACTAATAAGTTATATAAGATGGAGCATACATACGAATCGCTGATCGCAATTTACATTGCGGTGACGAACGCGATAGCTGTCATTTTGGAGGCGTTTTTCCATTATGACGGACTCATCAATACCACGGGAGCTGTGAGTATTGTATTTTATTATATGTATTTGACGACACAGCAGTTCAAGCGGGATCCACTTACGCGTGCGCTCAACCGTCGGTATTTTTATCTGGATGCGGATCATTTGATGAAGAGCAAATGTCTGACAGCGGTAATTTCCATTGATTTAAATGATCTGAAGAGGTTCAATGACGAGAATGGCCATGCGGCCGGGGATGTGGCTTTGTGTACGATTGTAGCGTGCATTCAAAATATACTGCCGAGGGGATGCCACCTGTATCGAACCGGTGGTGATGAGTTTATGATCTTATGTTCACGGGTTTCAAAAGATGATGTCCCTGCTCTGATCGATCATATACGGAGGGAGCTTTCTAAGACTCTTTATTGCTGCGCCATTGGTTTTGCCACGCCGGATGCAGACGAGGATTTTGAACATATATGTTCTATTGCAGATGCAGCCATGTATGCAAATAAAAAACAATTAAAAGGCGAAGATACGATTCGCTAGCAATTAAAAATAAGGTGTCAGGCACCATTGAATTCGTATAAACGGACAAATATGTATTGGCAAACAGATATAAGAAAGATAATTTTACATGATCTGCTGTAAAAAACTACGTTGAATTTTACGTCATTTTGCGCATAATAAAAGTAACAGAAATGATGTCTGCTTTATCAGGGAAAGGAGCTGAAAGAATATGGAAAATACTTTACCAGTGTCTGATTTGAGAAATTATAATGAAGTTTTGAAAATTGTCATAAAGGAGAACCGGTACATCTTTGAGTGATTTGAGAGCATGCTGTTAAATTCGTAATAGCGAATGATAAAATATGAAAACAAGAAAAAGCAATTGTTTATAGCGATGGACATATAATTTCGCTATTTGTGGTATCAGAAACATGAGGATTACGATATGAAGACGGTAAGTGACAGAATATTTGAATTGTTGAAAGAAAAGGGCATGTCGCAAAAAGAATTTGCTGCAAAAACCGGAATTGCAGAGAGCACGATCAGTGACTGGAAGAAGAAAAAGACGATGCTGCAAAATCTGATGGAGACACAGCGGATCACAGAGACAGAGGCAAGGAAGATGTTAGGAATATAAAATAAGAATTGTAAATGCTTTGCAACAACAAAATAGTTATTGCAGGGCATTTTTTGGTTTTAATAAAATTGATGTCCGAAGATAAAGAAATGTCAGTCTTGTAGGAGAAAAAAATAACATAATAGAACGATAGATTCAGAGGCGAATACTTTACACTCTTTTGCATCTGTTCCGCTTCTGGCATGACTGGAACAGATGTAAGAGCTGGAAGTTGCAGATATCTGCTTAATCAGCAGACACTATTTAATTTGCAAATTGACGGTTCTTATTTGGTGCCGATGAAATTCCTTTTCAAGGTTTGCATAAAAGCTACTTTCTGTTATAATATAATGATGCAATTTTGAAACAACAGGTATGGGAGAAGCATATGGAAGAATCAAGAATCAAAAGAATCAACGAGCTTTATCATAAATCGCAGGCAGAAGGGCTGACAGAGGATGAAAAGAAGGAACAGGCGCTGCTCAGACAGGAATATGTCGCAAGTATCAGAAGGAATCTGCGCAGCCAGCTGAATAACATTGATATGGTCAATGAAGATGGTACGATAGAAAACTTAGGCGAGAAATATGGAAACGAAGAAGCAAATTAGATGGGAAATTCTCTCAATAAGAGATGCCCTTTCGAAAGAGGAAAGAAAGAAAAAAAGTGATAGAATCAAGAAGCAGCTTGCAGAGCTTCCGGTCTTTGAACAGGCGGATCAGCTTCTGATCTATGCCGGTTATGGCTCCGAGGTGGAAACAGATGCGATCATGGAGCTGGCATTTCGAAAACGAAAGCTGGTGTTCTGCCCGAGAGTGGAAGGAAAGAAAATGCAGTTTTACCAGATTACGGATCTTTCACAGCTCGTGAGCGGATACCGCAGCATCAGGGAACCACAGCCCCAGCGGCCGTGGCAGCAGAAACCGGGGGATCTTGTCATCATGCCCGGAACGGTGTTTGACAAAGAGGGAAACAGGATCGGATACGGCGGCGGTTTTTATGACAGATTTCTGGAGGCACATCCGCAGGTTTCTACAGCGGCGCTCGCATATGAATTGCAGCTTGTGGAACCGGGACGGATCGAAACGGAAAAAACGGATCAAAAGCCCGCATGCATTATAACGGAAAAGGCAATCTATCAGATAGAAAATAAATGATACGCACAGGAAGGGAAGGATAGAATATGGCAGAAAAATATGATCTGATACAGATGGGTGAACAGGCATTAACAGCAAAGTATGAGGCGTCATTATTGACAACAGAGCAGAAAAACACGGTTTTGACTGAAATCGCACAGAACTTACGGAAAGAATGTGGCAGCATTCTGACCGCAAATGCAGAGGATGTCCGAGAAGGAATCCAGGCAGGCATGAGCCAGGGACTGCTTGACAGATTAAAACTGACAGAGGAACGGATCAGCCAGATCGCAGAAGGGCTTGTACAGATCACAAAATTACCGGATCCTGTCGGTAACGTACTGGAAAAATTCACCAGACCAAACGGTCTTGTCATATCGAAAGTCAGTGTACCGATGGGCGTGATCGGAATTATTTATGAGTCCAGACCGAATGTGACTGCGGATGCGTTCGGACTTTGCTTTAAAGCAGGCAATGTTGTTATTTTAAAAGGCGGTTCCGATGCACTGCATTCCAATATTGCCATAACAAATGTAATCCGGGAAACACTGGAGAAAAACCGGCTTAACCCGGACATGATCCAGCTGATCACGGCAACAGACAGGGCAGTGACAGCAGAATTTATGAAGATGAAAGGATATGTGGATGTCCTGATTCCACGTGGTGGTGCGGGACTGATCAAAGCGGTTGTAGAGAATGCAACGATTCCGGTCATCGAAACAGGAACCGGAAATTGCCATATTTATATTGATAAAGATGCGGATATTGAGAAAGCCGTGAAGATCATCGTCAATGCAAAGACACAGCGTATCGGTGTCTGCAATGCCTGTGAGTCGCTTGTGATCCACAGAGATATCCGGGAAAAGCTTCTGCCGCCGCTTGCAAAGGCTCTGCAGGAAAAAAATGTGGAAATGCGTGCGGATGATGGCATCAGGGAAATCATGCCAGATCTGAAAGCAGCGACACCGGAAGACTATGGAACAGAGTATTTAAGTCTGATCGTTTCTATGAAAACAGTAGACAGCGTAGATGAGGCAATTGAACATATCAACCGCTATAATACAGGCCATTCTGAAAGCATCATTACAGAAAACAAGGAAGCAGCGGAAAAATTCCTGAAGGGAGTGGATGCTGCCTGCGTATATGTCAATGCGAGCACGCGTTTTACGGATGGTTTTGAATTCGGATTTGGTGCGGAGATCGGAATCAGCACCCAGAAGCTGCATGCGAGAGGCCCGATGGGATTGCGTGAACTGACCTCTTATAAATATACGATCATCGGAAACGGACAGATCCGGGAATAAATAAAGGATTGGATAAACGGCGAAGCGGTTAAAATAACGAAATGCGGAAAAGGATTATATTACATGATACAAAAAGAAGTACTGGAAGAAAAAATGGAAGATTACAGACAGGCAGGTGCTGCGCCGCAGTCTGAGCCTGAAAGGCAATATTATTTTATGGCACGCGCCAGGGAACTGGTAGCAGATATGGAAGAAAAGCTTGGCAGAAAGCCCACGTGCTGTGTGGTTACTTTTGGCTGTCAGATGAATGCCAGAGATTCGGAAAAACTGCTCGGTATTTTGACAGAAGTGGGATTTGCTGATAACGGCGAAGATGAAAAGTCTGATTTTGTGATCTTCAATACGTGCACGGTACGTGATAATGCGGATCAGAGAGTGTACGGCAGACTGGGGATCTTAAACGGCTATAAAAAGAAAAATCCGGCAATGAAGATCGGACTTTGCGGCTGTATGATGCAGGAACAGGGCGTTGTGGAAAAGCTCCAAAAGAGTTATCGATTTGTCAACCTGATCTTCGGAACACACAATATCTTTAAGTTTGCGGAGCTGCTTGTCACAATGCTCGAATCCGATGACATGATCATTGATATCTGGAAAGATACCAATGAAATCGTGGAAGATCTGCCGATCGTCCGCAAGTATAAATTCAAATCAGGTACGAACATTATGTTTGGCTGTAATAATTTCTGCAGCTATTGTATCGTGCCATATGTCAGAGGGCGGGAAAGAAGCAGAGAGCCGAAGGATATCATCCGCGAAATTGAAATGCTGGTAAAGGATGGTGTCATCGAGATCATGCTGCTGGGACAGAATGTCAATTCCTATGGCAAAAATCTGGAACATCCGGTCAGTTTTGCACAGCTTCTGACAGAAGTGGAAAAGATCGAAGGACTGGAGCGGATCCGTTTCATGACATCCCATCCGAAGGATCTGTCAGATGAGCTGATCGAGGTCATGAAGCATTCCAAAAAGATCTGCCGACATCTGCATCTGCCGCTGCAGTCAGGTTCGACAAGGATACTGAAAGCAATGAACCGGCATTATACAAAGGAGCAGTATGTGGATCTGGCACTGAAGATCAGGCGGGAGATCCCGGATATTGCGATCACGACAGATATTATTGTGGGCTTCCCGGGAGAAACCAAGGAAGATGTAGAGGAAACGATCGATGTGATCAAAAAGGTGCAGTTTGAAAATGCTTTTACCTTTATTTATTCCAAGCGCACAGGAACGCCTGCTGCAGCCATGGAAAATCAGGTACCGGAAGCTGAAGTGAAGGAGAACTTCAACAAAGTACTGAAAACTGTGCAGGATACCGCCAGAAGCAGAGTCGGTAATCTGCTCGGTCAGACAGTCACGGTTCTGGTGGAAGAGAAAAATGAGCAGGATGACAGCCTGGTAACAGGACGTATGTCCAACAATACGATCGTTCATTTCCCGGGCGGAGAGGATCTGATCGGAACGCTTGCAGAAGTACATCTGGATGAATGTCACGGATTTTACTATACAGGAACTGTAGAAAATAAGCGGTAACATAGTGTATGATCCCGTGTTGCGAAAATAATGCAGGATGATTGACCCAAATAGGATGAGAAGTTACCGGAGAATCAGACGGTATGACGAAAGAGGCAGAAGATGGCAGATTTAACACCGATGATGCAACAGTATATGGCGACAAAGGAACAGTATAAGGACTGCATTTTGTTTTACCGGCTGGGCGATTTTTATGAAATGTTTTTTGACGATGCGCTTGTGGCATCGAAAGAGCTGGAGATCACGCTGACCGGTAAAAACTGCGGGCAGGAAGAACGTGCTCCTATGTGCGGGATTCCGTATCATGCAGCGGATTCCTATCTGACCAAACTGGTCAACAAAGGCTATAAGGTGGCGATCTGCGAACAGGTGGAGGATCCGAAGCTTGCCAAGGGCATTGTCAAAAGGGAAGTGATCCGTATTGTAACACCGGGCACAAACCTCAATATGATGTCATTGGAAGAAAGCCGGAACAATTATCTGATGTGCATTGCTTATATGGAGGATAAGATCGGGATTGCGGTCGTGGATGCTCTGACCGGTGATTTTTATGTGACAGAGGTTTCCGATACAAAGAAGCTGAATGATGAGATCGTGAAGTTTTCTCCGTCGGAAATCATCTGTAACGATAATTTTTTAGTCAGTGGTTACAGTATAGACGATCTGCGGGAACGCCTCGGCATTTCGATCAATAAGATCGATGCATGGCATTTTGAAGAAGACAGCTGCCAGAAGCTTTTGTGCAAACATTTTAAGGTCAATACACTGACAGCACTCGGTGTGGATGATTTTATGGCAGGACAGATCGCTGCAGGTGCTGTGCTTGCCTATTTATATGAGACGCAGAAAAACAGTCTGTCCAATATTACACACCTCAATCCATACATTGCCAGCAAATATATGCTGCTGGACAGTGCCACAAGAAGGAATCTGGAGCTGACGGAAACGCTCCGTGAAAAGCAGAAAAAAGGTTCCCTGTTATGGGTGCTGGATAAGACTAAAACAGCCATGGGCGCAAGACTGCTCCGTACTTATCTGGAACAGCCGTTGATCGAGCAGGCGGATATCGTGCTCCGTCAGGAAGCAGTCGGAGATCTGCTCGCACATCCGATGTCCAGAGAAGAACTCAGGGAATATTTAAGCCCGATCTATGATCTGGAAAGACTGCTTGGAAAGATCAGTTATAAGACTGCTAATCCGAGAGATCTGATCGCATTCCGCAATTCATTGCAGATGCTGCCACCAATCAAAACGGTTCTGGCAGAATTTGAAACGCCTCTTTTACAGAAGCTGCAGGAGCAGATCGATGATCTGACCGATCTGTACGGACTGATCGATGCGGCGATCGTAGAGGAACCGCCGCTTTCTTCCAAAGAAGGCGGTATTATCAAAGAAGGCTTTTCAGAAGATGCGGATACTTTGCGAAGAGCCAAAACGGACGGTAAGAAATGGCTTGCCGAGCTGGAAAACACAGAGCGTGAAAGAACCGGGATCAAAAATCTGAGGATCAAATATAACAAAGTATTTGGTTATTACCTTGAGGTAACCAATTCCTTCAAGGATCAGGTACCGGATGACTATATCCGAAAACAGACACTGACTAATGCAGAGCGTTACACGATGCCAAAGCTGAAGGAAATGGAAGATACCATTTTGAATGCAGAGGACAAGTTGTATTCACTTGAATATGAGCTGTTCTGTCAGGTCAGGGACGCGCTGGGAGACAACATGCAGAGAGTCCAGCAGACAGCCAAGGCTATTGCCGGGCTGGATGTATTTGCGTCCCTTGCTTATGTGGCAGAGCGAAATCATTACGTGAAGCCGAAGATCACGACAAAGGGCGTGATCGATATCAAAGAAGGCCGTCATCCGGTTGTGGAGTGCATGATCAAAAATGATATGTTTATTGCCAACGATACCTATCTGGACAGCGGTAAAAACCTGATCTCCATTATCACAGGTCCGAATATGGCAGGAAAATCCACCTATATGCGGCAGACAGCATTGATCGTCCTGCTGGCACAGATCGGAAGCTTTGTACCGGCAAAAAGTGCACAGATCGGTATTGTGGACCGTATCTTTACAAGAGTCGGTGCTTCGGATGATCTGGCAAGCGGACAGTCCACTTTTATGGTGGAAATGAATGAAGTAGCCAATATTCTGCGGAATGCGACGGCGAACAGCCTGCTGATCTTAGATGAGATTGGCCGGGGAACTTCCACCTTTGATGGTCTGTCAATCGCATGGGCTGTGGTTGAGCATATCAGCAATAAAAAGCTGCTCGGAGCAAAAACCTTATTTGCAACGCATTATCATGAACTGACCGAGCTGGAAGGCAAGATGAACAATGTCAACAATTACTGTATTGCTGTCAAGGAAAAAGGTGATGATATCGTTTTTTTACGGAAGATCGTAAAGGGCGGAGCGGACAAGAGCTACGGTATTCAGGTGGCAAAGCTTGCGGGCGTTCCGGATCTTGTCATTGACAGGGCGAAAGAAATCGCACAGCAGCTTTCCGATAATGATATTACAGAAAAGGTACAGTGTATCCAGACTGATAAAAAGTCGGAAAAGCAGAAAGTAAAACATTACGATCAGGTGGATCTGGCACAGATCTCACTTTTTGACACGACGAAGGATGAGGATGTGATCAAGGAGCTTTCCCAAATCGACATTTCGAATCTGACACCGCTGGATGCTTTAAATACCCTTTATAAACTGCAAAACATGTTAAAGAACAGATGGAGTAGCACAAATGAATGAAATACATGTACTGGATAATCATACAGTAGATAAAATCGCGGCAGGAGAAGTTGTGGAACGCCCGTTTTCCATTGTGAAAGAGCTTGTGGAAAATGCGATCGATGCAGGAGCCGGGCATGTGACGGTGGAGATCAAGGACGGCGGTATCAGCATGATCCGTGTCACAGATGACGGAAGCGGAATCGATAAGTCGCAGCTTACCAAGGCATTTTTAAGACATGCCACAAGTAAGATCAAGGAAGCGGAGGATCTTTCCCATATCAGCAGTCTGGGCTTCCGCGGAGAGGCACTTTCCAGTATTGCCGCAGTCTGTCAGGTAGAGCTGATCACAAAGACGGAGGAAGAGCTGACCGGGCAGCATTTTACGATAAACGGCGGAGAAGCGGGTGAGCTTGAAGAGATCGGTGCACCGAAGGGAACGACGGTGATCGCCCGCAATATTTTTTACAATACACCGGTCAGAAAAAAATTTTTAAAGACTGCAATGACAGAAGGCAACTATATTGCGGATTTTATGCAGCATATTGCGCTGTCTGCTCCGCAGATCGCATTTCAGTATATAGCAAACGGGCAGACGAAGTTTTTTACTTCCGGTAACGGAGACAGCAGAGAGGTGATCTACCGGATCTACGGAAAAGAAACGGCAAACCAGCTTCTTCCGATCTCTGCACAGATGGATGGCATTTCGGTAAAAGGATTTCTGGGAAAACCGATCCTGTGCAGGGCAAACAGAGCGTTTGAAACGATCTTTGTGAACGGAAGGTATATCAAGAGCTCTCTGGTATGCTCCGCAGTGGAAGAAGGCTACCGCACTTTTCTGATGCAGCATAAATATCCGTTTGTTGTCTTATATCTGACGATCGATCCGGAAAAGATCGATGTCAATGTGCATCCGACCAAAATGGATATCCGGATCAATGAACCGCAGACCTTTTTCCGGTTTCTGCAGGAATCTGTTGCAGCGGCGATAAACGGCAGATCCCTTGTCACATCCATGGATGCAAAGATCGAAAAGGAAGAGGATAAGAAAGCGGAAAAGCAGTTGACCAGAGAGATTCCGCAGCCGTTTGAAGCAGGCAGAAGATCGCAGTCGCAGGTGAGAGAAACTTCTTCTTACGGACAGTCCTATGGGCAGATCGTGCAGAAAGCACTGCAGAAGGTAGATGAGGAACTGGCGCAGCCTGCGCAGTCGGGCGTGCGGGAAGAAAAGACCGGATATACAACATCCGGCTCAGATGTTCGGCGGTCATTAACACCGGAGAAAAAACAGGTTGAAACTGCTGCAGCAAGGATCATTGGTACAAGGGCGGAATATACGGAAGAAGTACCGAAAAGCCCGATCATCAAAAAGGAGCAGGCGATCATTGTTGAAAAGCCACAGCAGATGGCTTTGTTTACGGAAGACGACCTGAAAAAACAGCAGGTGGAAAATTTCGAGATCATCGGACAGGTATTTGATACGTACTGGATTCTGGCGCTGGCGGATAAAATTTATTATGTGGATCAGCACGCGGCGCATGAAAAGGTGAATTATGAGCGGTTTGTGAAGAGGCTGCATGAAAAGACGGAGATTCCGTCCCAGCAGCTTTCACCGCCGACGATCGTGACGCTGACTCCAAAGGAGCAGACTGCCTGGAAGGCACATGAGGAGCACTTTACAAGACTTGGCTTTGAACTGGAAGAGTTCGGAGAAGATGCGGTCGCGATCCGTGCGGTTCCGCTGGATCTGTACGGAAACGGAGAAAAGGAGCTGCTGCTTTCTGTGCTGGATGAACTGGTGCAGGCACCGGCTGCGGGAGATTCCTTCGCCGTGCTCAGCAAGATCGCCAGCATGTCTTGCAAAGCGGCAGTCAAAGGAAATCAGAAATTATCATTATCGGAAATAAAGGTGCTGATGCAGGAATTGTTAGCCTGCGATAACCCTTATAACTGTCCGCATGGAAGACCGACGATCATTTCCATGAGTAAATATGAACTGGAGCGTAAGTTTAAACGATGAAGAAAAAGGAAATGCTGATATTGACCGGGCCGACGGCAGTAGGGAAAACAAAGCTTTCCATCGAACTGGCGAAGGCGGTCGGCGGAGAGATCATTTCTGCGGATTCCGTGCAGGTGTATAAGAAGATGGATATTGGCTCTGCCAAGATCCTGCCTAAGGAAATGGACGGTGTCAGACATCATCTGATCGACGTTCTTTCTCCTGATGAAAAATTTGATGTATTCCGGTTTTCGCAGATGGCGAAGGAAGCGATGCAAGGCATTTATGAGCGGGGACATATTCCGATTCTGGTCGGCGGAACCGGATTTTATATTCAGGCTGTTTTGTATGATATTGCGTTTTCGGAAGAAGAAACGGACTCTGCGCTCAGAAGACAGCTTGAGGAAGAAGCGGCGCAGAAGGGCAATGCCTATATGCATGAAAAGCTGGCTGCAATCGATCCCGAAGCTGCCGCGGCGATCCATGAAAACAACAGCAAACGCGTGATCCGTGCCATTGAATATTATATGCAGACAGGAGAAAAGATCTCCGTGCACAATGCGAGGGAACATGAAAAAGAGTCGCCCTATGCCTTTTGTTATTTTGTGCTGAATGATGACCGGAAAAAGCTGTATGACCGGATCGATGCGCGTGTCGATCAGATGGTGGAGGAAGGCTTATACGAGGAAGTCAAAGGGCTGCTTGCGGACGGAATACCGCGCTCTGCCACATCCATGCAGGCGCTTGGCTACAAAGAAATGGCAGACCACATCTGTGGGGATTGTCCGCTGGAGGAAGCCATTTATCTGATCAAACGGGATACCAGACATTTTGCAAAACGCCAGCTGACATGGTTCCGCCGGGAGCGGGATGTCACATGGGTTGACCGGACTGCCTTTGCCGGGAAGGAAGATGAAATGCTTGCCTTTATGCTCGGGAAGGTGGATGAAATGCGGATGGGGAATATGGTATGATGGATATCAATGAATTTATATATTTCATGGCAGACCGCCCATAAAAAACGTCGGTACTTAGAGTGCGTATTTTGCACTCTTATGTACCGCTACGTTTTTTAACGAGCGGAAGCGTGTCTGCAGGGGAATATATAAATTCATTGAAGTATAATAATACAGAAACGAGGATAAAACATGACTACATTACAGGAAATGTACGCTTCTCTGGGCATAGATGCCCAGGTGCTTGCATTCGGAGAACATATTTTGGAAAATCTGAAGGATCGTTTTGCCGCGATCGACGAAACGGCGGAATATAACCAGTTGAAGGTGATCCGTGCCATGCAGAAGGCACGTGTCAGCGAAGCATGTCTGCTCGGTACAACCGGCTATGGCTACAATGATATCGGACGCGATACGCTGGAAGAGGTATATGCCAATCTGTTCCACGCGGAAGATGCACTGGTCAGACCACAGATCACCTGTGGCACACATGCACTGGCACTGGCACTGATGAGCAACCTGCGTCCGGGCGACGAACTGTTATCCCCTGTGGGAAAACCATATGATACGCTGGAGGAAGTGATCGGTATCCGTGAGTCCAAAGGCTCTCTGAAAGAATATGGCATATCTTACAGCCAGGTAGATCTTCTGCCGGATGGTAGCTTTGATTACGATGGTATCCGTGCAGCGATCCATGAAAAGACAAAGCTGGTAACGATCCAGCGTTCCAAAGGCTATGAACCGAGAAAAACCTTATCGGTGGAACGGATCGGCGAACTGATCTCCTTTATCAAATCATGCAAACCGGATGTACTCTGTATGGTAGATAACTGCTACGGCGAATTTGTAGAACGGATCGAGCCAGTGGAAGTCGGAGCGGATATGGTGGTCGGCTCCCTGATCAAGAATCCGGGCGGCGGTCTGGCGCCGATCGGCGGCTATATCGTCGGAAAGAAAGAATGTGTGGAAAACGCGGCTTACAGACTGACCTCTCCGGGACTGGGTAAAGAGGTTGGTGCCTCTCTTGGCGTACTGCCTGCTCTTTATCAGGGACTGTTTTTAGCACCGACCGTAACGGCAAGTGCTTTAAAGGGTGCGGTCTTTGCAGCAAATATTTTTGAAACACTCGGTTTTTCCGTTGTACCGGATGCAAAAGAAGACCGCTTTGACATCATTCAGGCAATCACCTTCGGAAAACCGGAGGCTGTGATCTCTTTCTGTAAGGGAATCCAGGCAGCTGCAAGCGTGGACAGCCACCTTTCACCGGAGCCGTGGGATATGCCGGGTTATGATGCACCGGTCATCATGGCGGCAGGAGCTTTTGTGTCCGGCTCTTCGATCGAACTTTCCGCAGACGGTCCGATCAAACCGCCGTATGCGGTATATATGCAGGGGGGACTGACTTTTCCACATGCAAAATTTGGCATGCTGAAAGCGCTGCAAAATATGAAAAATGACGGTATTTTGACGAAAGAACAGTGCAAAAGAATGAGTTTTTAGTCGAAAAAAAATAAACGAATTTTATATACATACTTTTTTGGGTGTGATAAGATATAGCTAGTGTGATGATACAAATGAAGTGGAGGATACCATGAGAAGCAAGAACAGCTGGGCTCTTTTATTGATGATGTTGACAGGAATTGTAATCGGAGGTCTTTTGGGACAACTTCTTCCGTCAAGCTTCCTGAATTACGGGCAGAGCTTCGGGCTGACTTCGCCGATCGTACTGGATCTGGGTATTCTTGTCCTGACCTTTGGACTGACGATCCATATCACGGTCGCGAGCATTATCGGAATGGTAATTGCCATTATTTTATATCGTTTCCTGTAAAGCAGAGTGGGAGCTGCCTGTCTGGAGTAAGAACTGAATATGTATCAGACAAAAGAAAACGGCACAATACAGTCACTGCCCTATGATAAGTTTTTACAGCAGGGTGCAGAAAACCTGACAGAAGAGGAACTGATCGCGATCATATTGCGGACAGGAACAAGGGGAGAGGATGCTCTGACGCTTGCCTGCAGGGTTTTATCCGTCTGTGATAAGAGACATGGTATTTTGGGACTGCATCATGTGACGCTCGATCAGCTCATGCAGGTAAAGGGAATCGGACTTGTCAAGGCAGTCAAACTGAAGGCAATCGCAGAGCTTTCCCGCAGGATGGCAGTTGCCAGAGTGGAAAAGGATGCGGTGTTCCGGAATCCGCAGGTTGTGGCACAGGCTTATATGGAACGGCTGCGGCATTTGGAAAAAGAGTATTGTATTGCACTGTATTTAGACACAAAAGACAGCAGGATAAAAGATGTCGAGTTGTCTATAGGTAACATTAATTCGTCCATTATGTCTGCCAGAGAATTATTTCGGCAGGCACTTTTATGTAACGCCGCATCGGTGATCATCATGCATAATCACCCAAGCGGAGATCCTTCGCCGAGCAGGGAAGATCTGCTTTTGACGGAGCGGATCGGGCAGGCGGCAGCGGTTATGGAAATTCCGTTACTTGACCATATTATTATCGGGGATAACACGTATATCAGTTTAAAGGAGAAAGGAGTTTTATAAATGGCTTCGAGCGCATACGGTATCGATCTTGGTACCTGCAACATTAAAATTTACGGAAAAGGTGATGAATCGGTTTTCTGCCAGAAAAACATCATCGCGATTGAAAATAAGGACATTCTGTTTGCTTATGGGGATGAGGCGTTTGATATGTATGAGAAAGCGCCGGGGAATATCCACATTTCCTACCCGCTGTGCAACGGCGTGATCGCAGATATTAAAAATATGCAGACACTTGTAAAATGTTTTATAACGGATCTGGGCGGTGGAAGTGTCAAGCCGGCGGATTATTATATTGCGGTTCCGACCGATGTGACAGAGGTTGAGAAGAGAGCTTTTTACGACCTTGTAAAGAATGCAAATGTTAAGGCAAAACGTGTTATGGTTGTGGAAAAAGCAATTGCGGACGGGCTCGGACTGGATATTGATGTCAAAAATTCACAGGGCGTGCTGATCGTTGATGTCGGCTTTGATACAACGGAAATTTCCATTCTTTCCTTAGGCGGTATCGTATTGAGCAAGCTGATCAAGGTTGGCGGACAGAAATTTGATGATGCGATCCGTGCAGCTGTCAGAAAAGAGTACAGCCTGATCATCGGTGGCAAGACAGCAGAAAAGGTAAAAACATCTTTGGCTTCTCTGGAAGAGGAAGGTAAAAATGCGCTTGTTTACGGCCGTGATATCGTAACAGGACTTCCGGTAGAACGAGAGATCCCGACAGATCTTGCACTGGACAGCTTAAAAGAGCATTTTAATTCGATCATTGATAATATCAAGGTTATTCTGGAGCGTACGCCACCGGAACTGGCTGCAGATATTTACAGACAGGGAATTTATCTGACCGGCGGTGCCTGTCAGGTCAGCCATCTGGCACAGCTGATCGCCAGTGGAACAGGACTGAAGGTGAATGTTGCAGAGCATCCGGTAGAAAGTGTTGCACTGGGACTTGCCCGTGTCATCAAGGATGATAATTATAAATCAGTTGCCTATGCGATCGAAGGAATGGGCAATGGAGGAAAATAATGAGAAGAAAACGGCAGAAGTTTACGATTCCAAGTAAATACTTATTGCTGATCATGACTTGTGTCTGCGTTTTATTTATGGCAGTTACCTTTTTTACGGATTTTCTGGCGTCTCCGCTCAGCAATTTTGCGGGTGGTGTGATCCTGCCCTTTCAGTCGGGAATCAGTAAGGTCGGCTCCTGGATGAATGTCCGTTCACAGGAACTGAAAACCATCCGGGATATCATGCAGGAAAATGAAGCATTGCAGGCGCAGGTGGATGCACTGACGATTGAAAACAACTCCCTGCAGCAGGATAAATATGAGCTGAACAATTTACGTGAATTATATAAGCTGGATGAAGAGTACGCAGACTACCGGAAAGTCGGAGCCCGTGTGGTATCGAAGGAAGCAGGAAACTGGTTTCATTCCTTTGTGATCAATAAAGGAAGTCTGGACGGGCTTGAGCCGGATATGAATGTCATGGCGGGAAGCGGTCTGGTCGGACATATTACAGAAGTGGGAGATAACTGGGCAAAGGTCATGGCGATCATTGATGACAATTCCAATGTCAGCGCTATGGTGCTTTCTACAGAGGATAGTTGTATCGTACAGGGCAATCTGGAGACGATGGATCAGGGTGTGATCACTTTCTCCAAGCTTGTAAACGGTGAAACAGCGGTAAAGGAGGGAGATAAGGTTGTAACCTCCTATATCAGTACCAAGTATCTTCCGGGTATTCTGATCGGCTATGTGACTCAGATCCAGTCTGATTCCAATAACCTGACAAGCTCCGGTACGATCACACCGGCTGTTGATTTTGCACATCTGGAAGAAGTGCTTGTGATCACGGATCAGAAAGCGTCTTATACAGAGGCGGGTGAAAACTGATGAAACGGAATATTTTTATAGTTATAACAGTCCTGCTGTGCTTTATCCTGCAGTCTACTGTATTCAGGTGGCTTGCATTCGGCGGGATCGCACCGAATCTGCTTGTGATCATCACAGCAACCTTCGGATTCATGTGCGGACAGAAATGCGGTCTCTGGGTAGGCTTTTTTTCCGGTCTGTTATATGATATTTTTTTCGGAAATGTTTTATGCTTTTATGCACTTATTTTTATGTATCTTGGCTTTGCAAACGGATATTTCAAGCAGATCTTCTTTAAAGAGGATATCAAGCTGCCGATCCTTCTGATCACACTCAGCGATCTTTCCTATGGACTTGTCAGCTACATATTGCTTTTCCTTTTGCGTGGCAGATTCCACTTCCTGCACTATCTGATGCATGTGATAGTACCGGAGATCATTTATACAGTTTTGGTAACACTGATCCTGTATCCGCTGATCCGTATGATCAACGGAAAACTGGATGGAACAGAAAAAAGGAGCGAGGACGGTTTTGCTTAAATCGATAAAAGAATCAGTGATCAATATGGTAACGTCAAGAGTCTTTGTACTGATCATTGTGTTTACCTGTCTGTCAGGTATCCTGATCTATCGCCTCTTTTCTCTTCAGATCGTTCATGGGGAAGAATATCTGGACGGTTTTAAACTGAAGATCAGAAAGGAACGTACCATTGCCAGTACAAGAGGCAATATTTATGACCGTAACGGAGAGCTTATGGCATATAATGAGCTGGCGTACTCCGTTACGATAGAAGATGTATATGAGTCCGGCAGGACAAAAAATGCACAGCTGAACGGGACAATCTCCAGGCTGATCGATATGATAGAAGAAAACAATGATAAGATCATCAATGATTTTGATATTGTTCTGGATGAAAATAATCAATATGCCTTTACGGTGGAAGGGAAAACGCTGCTGCGTTTTCTGGCGGATATATATGGAAAGCCCAAGACAGAAGATCTGGAATATGCAGAGCGTACTGCTACGGCAGAAGAGGTGATTTCCTATCTGGCAGGGACAAAGAAATTTGCGATCGGAGAATATCTGGATCCGGATGACAGGAATTCTGATTTTATCGTGGGCAGCGGTTATACAAAAGAAAAGCTGCTGCAGATGGTAACGATCCGCTATGCCATGAGTCTGAACAGTTATCAGAAATACATTGCGACAACAGTTGCCAAGGATGTTTCCGATGAAACAGTTGCCATGATCATGGAAAATGCGGATGTGCTGGATGGTGTATCCGTGACGGAGGATACGATCCGCAAGTATGTAGACAGTGTGTATTATTCCCATATCATCGGTTATATTGGCAAGATTTCCGATGATGAATATGCACAGCTTTCCGAAGATGATGAAAAGTATTCCCTGACGGACATTGTCGGTAAATCCGGTATTGAGCAGTATATGGAAACAACACTGCAGGGTACCAAAGGAACAGAAACCGTTTATGTGGATAACATGGGTAAGGTCATCGAAACGAGTGACCGGAAGGAACCGGCTGCGGGCAATAATGTCTATCTGACGATCGATATGAAGCTGCAGAAGGCGGTATATAACCTGCTCGAACAGAAGATCGCGGGTATTCTGGTATCCAAGATCCGTAATATCAAGGAATTTACGCTGGGAGAAAACGAATCGGCAAGTAAACTGCAGATCCCAATTTATGATGTATATTTTGCTTTATTTAATAATGGTGTAATAGATACCGGTAATTTTCAGAAAGATACTGCCAAAGATACGGAAAAGACAGTATATCAGACGTTTTTGAATAAGCAGGCTTCCGTGGTGGATACGCTGCATACCGAGCTTGCGACCAACGCCACGACCTATAATAATCTTTCCCTGGAATACCAGGTGTATGAGCTTGCGATCGTTTCCATGCTGGAAGATAACGGTGTGATCATGACAGACGAGATCGACAAAGAGGACAGTACTTATCTTGCATGGAAAAAGGATGAGGTGATCAGTCTTCAGGAATACCTGACGTATCTGATCTCCAAGGGCTGGATCGATATTACAAAGCTTTCTCTGGAATCCCAGTACTCCGATTCCGAAGAAATCTATGCGCGTCTGATCGATTACATTGATGGAAATCTGATAAAAGATTCTTACTTTAACAAGCGGCTTTACAAATATATGCTGCTGGACGATCAGATTACGGGCGCGCAGGTATGTATGCTTCTGTTTGAACAGAATATCATTGATGGGACGGACGAAGAAAAACAGGCAGTACAAAGCGGTAGTAAATCCGCTTACAGCTTTATGCTGGAGAAGATAGAAAATCTGGATATCACACCTGCACAGCTGGCACTTGATCCATGCTCCGGTTCCTGTGTGGTAACGGATACCCGGACAGGCGAAGTACTCGCTCTTGTAACGTATCCGGGATATGATAACAACCGGCTGACAAATTCGATCGATTCCGATTATTATAATAAAATTTACTATGATCTGTCACAGCCGATGTGGAATTATGCAACGCAGCAGTTGTCTGCACCCGGTTCTACCTTCAAGATGGTATCGGCGGCGACAGCACTGGAAAATAATGTTGTGGGACTGAATGAAACGATCACCTGTAAGGGAACCTGGGATACGTTAAGTCCGCCGGCGCGATGCTGGATCGCACCGAACGGTTCACATGGACCGCTTGATATTTCAGGGGCGATCGAACATTCCTGTAACTATTTCTTCTATGAAGTGGGTTATCGTTTGAGCCGTAATAACGGTGTTTATGATAGCGATACCGGACTGGAAAAGCTGGCTTATTATGCAGATCAGTTCGGACTTTCAGACAAATCCGGCGTAGAAATTTCGGAAAGTGCACCAAAGGTATCTGATTTTGATGCGATCCGTTCTGCGATCGGACAGGGTACAAACAACTATTCAACGGTCGGACTGGCAAGGTATGTGACAACAGTTGCAAACAGCGGAAACTGTTATAACCTGAGCCTGCTTTCCAAAGCGACAGATGCGGACGGCAATCTGATCGCCGACTACACACCGACGCTGCGCAATACGGTTGATCTGAGGCAGAGTACATGGGATGCAATTCATCAGGGTATGCGTAAAGTAGTGGAAGATAAGGATTACTACAAGGATCTGACGATCCAGGTGGCAGGGAAAACCGGTACGGCGCAGGAAAACAGAAAACGTGCAAACCACGCCCTGTTTGTATGCTATGCACCGTATGAGCAGCCACAGATCGCCATCGCAACAAGAATCGCATTCGGATATGCTTCCGATTATGCGGCGCAGGTGACAAAAGATATTGTGAAGTACTACTTTAAGCTGGAGGATGAATCCAGTCTGATCACCGGAACTGCAGAATCTACCAATGTGGTACAAAGTGCGGGAGATTAAACAGATAAAGCTGAAAGAGGTGGAAGTATGAAAGACATAGTCAGACTCAAGAGCTATCCCAATGGCATCAGGATCGTCATTGCGGAGGATGCCCTTTTTGGAGATGTTCTGGCAGAAGTCTCCGAAAAATTTAAAGATTCCGAACGCTTTTTCGGAAAAGCAAAACTGGCGGTCACCTTTGAAGGCAGGAAAAATACGCAGGAAGAGGAAGATGCCATCTTAGATACCATCCGGCAGGAAAGCAGTGTGAATATTGTCTGTGTGGTCGAAAAAGAAAAGGAAGAAAGCTTTGAACGGCCTCTGGCGCGTATTGAGGAAATGGCACAGGGCGATTTTGCACAATTTTACCGTGGCAGCCTGTCTGGAAAGAAAATTCTGGAGACAGAGCAGAGCCTGATCGTGCTCGGAGATGTCTGTAAAGGAAGCTGTGTGGTGTCCAAAAAGGATATTGTTGTTTTGGGAACACTTTCCGGAAGTGCCTATGCGGGAGTGGACGGAAAAGCCCATTTTATTGCTGCGCTTCATATGGAGCCAGAATCTGTCCGGATTGGCGAACACAGGGGAAAATACAAAAGTAAAGGGCTGTTCGGTAAGTCTAAAAAGGACAAGCCGCAGATTGCATATTTAAAAGAGAACGAGATCTGGTTCGAGGATCTTGACCTTACAGAAGAATTACTGCAGAATCTGTAAAGACTGCAGGGGACAAATATTTCATGAGCTGGAGGAAAACTATGAGTGAAGTAATTGTCATTACATCTGGTAAGGGCGGTGTCGGAAAAACAACGACATGCGCAAACATTGGAACGGGACTTGCCTGTCAGGGTAAGAAGGTTGTCCTGATCGATACGGATATCGGACTTCGGAATCTGGATGTCGTTATGGGACTGGAAAACCGGATCGTATATAATCTGGTTGATGTTGTGGAAGGAAACTGCAGGGTAAAACAGGCACTGATCAAGGATAAACGATATCCGGGTCTTTATCTGCTTCCCTGTGCACAGACAAGAGATAAATCGGCAGTTAATCCGGAGCAGATGAAAAAGCTGACCGCACAGCTGAAGGAGCAGTTTGATTACATACTTCTGGATTGCCCAGCAGGGATCGAACAGGGCTTTCAGAATGCGATCGCGGGAGCAGACAGGGCAATTGTGGTGACAACACCGGAGGTGTCAGCCATCCGCGATGCTGACAGGATCATCGGTCTTCTGCATGCATATGAGGTGGGCAGGATCGATCTGATCGTTAACAGGCTCCGCAATGATATGATCAAACGCGGCGATATGATGAGTGTGGCAGATGTGGTGGATATTTTATCGGTGGATCTGCTCGGTGCTGTATATGATGATGAGGCGGTCGTGGTATCCACCAATCATGGAGAACCGCTTGTATGTGGCAATTCCGTGGCAGGAAGAGCCTATATGAATATCTGTAACAGAATTCTGGGACAGGATGTACCACTTCTCGATCTGGAAAAAGAAAAATCGGTATGGTTTCGTTTTACCGGTATTTTTCAGAAACTGTAAAGGAGGGGTGGACAATGCGTATTAAATCATTATTTCATAAAAAGAAGTCGAAAGAAGTAGCAAAAGACAGACTGAAGATATTGCTGATTTCAGACAGAATCAATTGTTCACCGGAAACGATGGAAATGATAAAGAAGGATATTGCAAAAGTATTATCCCGCTATATCCAGATTGATCCGGGGAAGATGGAAATTGAAGTGAGCAAACGAAAAATAAATGTATTCTGGTGATAAAAATGCTGAAAAAATACCGTGTCAGGGATTATGATTTTAAATTAATAATAATGCTGATCGCTATTACCGTAGTGGGGATTTTAGTGATCGGCAGTGCGGATCGTTCTTATCAAAGCAAACAGATCCTCGGATTTGTGATGGGGCTGTTTCTGATGGTAGTCATATCATTGTTTGACTATTCGACGTTCTTGAATTTTTACTGGATCATCTATATCGGCAATCTGGTTTTGCTGCTTTTGGTGGAGTTTTTCGGGGAAAAGTCAAACAATGCACAACGCTGGGTTTCCATTGCGGGAATCCGGTTCCAGCCATCCGAAACGGCGAAAATTTTGTTGATTTTATTTTATGCACAGTATATTATGAAACATAAGGAAACGATCAGTTCACTGAAGACCATCATTTCCATGCTGGTGCTTCTGGCGCCGCCGCTTCTGTTGATCTACAGGCAACCTGATCTTTCGACCACGATCATGATCGCATTGTTATTCTGCGTGCTTTTATTCATGGGGGGTCTGAGTTATAAGATCATATTTGGAGTGCTGGCAATTGCGGTTCCGCTTTTTGTGATATTCCTGACACTGGTATTACAGCCGGATCAGACGCTGCTCAAGGATTATCAGCAGACGCGTATTCTGGCATGGCTGAATCCGGCCGAATATTCGACGTCGGAAGGATACCAGCAGGAGAATTCCAAGATGGCGATCGGAAGTGGGGAGTTGTTTGGAAAGGGACTGAATAACAACGAGATCAGTTCCGTAAAAAACGGTAATTTCATTTCCGAACCGCAGACGGACTTTATTTTCGCAATTGTCGGGGAAGAACTGGGATTTGCAGGCGGCTGTCTAGTAGTCGGACTTTTGTTTCTGATCACACTGGAATGTCTGATGATCGCCCGGAAGGCGAAGGATATTGCGGGGATGCTGATCGCCACAGGTATGGCAACGGTGATCGGCTTTCAAAGTTTTATGAATATTGGAGTTGCGACCGGTATTGTACCTAATACGGGTATTCCGCTTCCATTTGTCAGTTATGGTTTAACTTCACTTGTCAGTCTTTATATTGGTATGGGGTTTGTATTGAACGTAAGACTGCAATGTGTGAGGAAATACAGTAATTAGGAGAGAAGGTTACATATGAATATTGCATTAATTGCACATGATGCAAAGAAGAAGCTGATGCAGAATTTCTGCATCGCGTACAGGGGTATACTCAGCAAAAACGATCTTTATGCAACAGGAACGACAGGACGCCTGATTGAAGAGGTTACAAATCTGAATGTCCACAAATATCTGGCCGGTCATCTCGGGGGAGAACAGCAGATCGGTGCACAGATCGAACACAATCAGATCGACCTTGTTATCTTTCTGCGCGATCCGCTGACACCAAAGCTGCATGAGCCGGATGTCAATAATGTAGTCCGTTTATGCGATATGCATAATATTCCGCTTGCTACGAATCTGGCTACGGCGGAGCTGTTGATTAAATCATTAAGTCGAGGAGATCTTGAGTGGCGTGAGATGTACAAATAAGAAAAAGCTGGCAGCACTTGTTGTGCTGTCTGTCTTGCTGACCGGCTGTAAAAGTGCAGCGGTTTCAATGGAATACGAGCTGGACAGTCCGGTAAGCGCATATCGGATTGATCATACAAACAGTATAGCTGATGATAAAGCGGAGGGCTTTGCGGCGGATTTATGCCTGCGTGACGGACAGACGCTTTCCGGGAATGAAGTAGATCTTTCCCAGGCACTTTCAGGAGTCTTGTGTGATCTTGGCAAAAATCGGATCATCTATGGAAAAGACGAAAATATGCAGCTCGCACCGGCGAGCCTGACAAAGGTAATGACGGCACTTGTAGCACTCAAGTATGCAGATCTGGATACCGTATTGACCGCATCCGAAAATGTAAAGATCAATGAATCCGGTGCGACGCTCTGTGGGCTTTCTGCCGGAGATACGATGACACTCGATCAGGCACTGCATGCACTGCTCATGCAGTCTGCAAATGATGCGGCGGTACTGATCGCGGAAAACATAGGGGGCAGTCTGGACGGCTTTTCCGATATGATGAATCAGGAAGCGGCAGCGATCGGTGCGACCAATTCTCATTTTGTCAATCCGCACGGACTGACGGCAGAGGATCATTATGTGACTGCCTATGACATGTATCTGATCTTTAAGGAAGCCATGCAGTACAGCGAATTTACACAGATCATCAACCTGCAGACGTATGAGACGATCTATCATGACGGACAGGGAAATGGGAAAGAATATTCCTGTACTTCCACAAACTGGTATTTAAACGGGGATGCCCAGGCACCTGACGGTGTGACGGTGATCGGCGGAAAAACAGGTACAACAGCAGCAGCCAGAAACTGTCTGATCCTGCTTGCAAAGGACTCTTCCGGAAATCAGTATGTGTCTGTTATTTTAAACTGCAGTGAAAGGCAGTATCTCTATCAGGAGATGACGGGTCTGCTTCAGAAAATCACAGGTTAAGTGCCACAGGGATTCCGATAAAAAGGTTGTCATTTATAGTCAAATACACTATAATGATTTTATCGGATAAGGTACGAAATACCGAAATCAAAATGGCAGGAGGGCTTACATATGGTTCAGTTAATCGTTGGTAATAAAGGGAAGGGTAAAACAAAGCATTTATTAGAAAAAGTTAATTTACAGGTGAAAGAAACAAAAGGAAATATCGTATATCTGGATAAGAGTACGAAGCATATGTATGAGCTGAACAATAAAGTCAGACTGATCGATGTTTCCCAGTATATGATCACAAATCATGATGAATTTGTAGGTTTTATCTGTGGTATTGTTTCGCAGGATCATGATCTGGAACAGATGTTTTTGGACAGCTTTTTGAAAATCGCATGTCTAGAAAATGAAGACATCACTCCTGTTATTGAAAAGCTGGAAAAAATAAGCCAGAATTACGGCATTGATTTTGTCCTGAGCGTAAGCATGGATGAGAGTGAATTGCCGGAGGCGTTAAAATCAAAGATCATCGTATCTTTATAAAAAACCAAAGCCTCGGAAGTTCCGAGGCTTTTTTTGTTATGGCGACGAGGAAAATGCACGCATTTATGCGGTGCATTTGACGACCGCTAATCAGAGCGAGATTCGCAGAGCGCGAAGCACGGCTGACGCGATAGCGGCAGGATTTTCGAGTCTGAAAGAGGAGAATTTTTCTTGGCACAGAATAAAAAAGTCAGTAATATCAGGGACTATCGGCGAGGTCCTTTACATCTGAATATCGGAATGATCATATTTGGGATTCTGTTTATCTATATGGTAGTCAGTCTGATTCTGTATATGAACAATAAGCATATTGTCGGCTATGAAGTGACAAGGGGATCTCTGAGCGTACCGAATGTATATCAGGGGATTGCCATAAGAGATGAAACGACAGTATCCTGTAATGGAACGGGCTATATCAATTTCTTCGCAAAAGAGGGAGAACATGTAGCCTGCGGAGATCTGGTATACTCGCTGGACAGTTCGGGTAAGATCGCGGAAATGATCACTTCACAGGAAGAAGAAACACTCCTTTCGGATCAGGATCTGGCAGAGATCCGTAATCAGGCAATTGTTTTTCAAAAGTCATTTTCCAAAATGGATTTTGAAAAAGTATACCGTTTTAAAAATCAGTTGGAAGGAACGGCATTGAAGCTGTCAAATTACAATATGCTGAATAATCTGAGTCAGGCTGGAACGACGGATGCGGTTGCATTTTCCTATGCGCCAAAGAGCGGTGTTGTTGTTTATGGTATCGACGGTTACGAGATGTTGAAACCGTCTGCGGTAACGAAGGATTGTTTTGATGAGTCCAAATATACGGCAGTGCAGCTGGAAGCCAATCAGCTTGTTTCACAGGCAGATACGGCTTATAAGCTTTTGGATAATGAAAACTGGTCGATCGTGATACCGGTTGATGCTGCCAGGGCAGCGGAGCTGGAAGCGGAGGAATATGTTAATGTTAAATTCCTGAAAAACCAGTATACGTCATGGGCAAAGGTAACGGTTCTGCAAAATACGGATGGTACATATGTACAGCTTGATTTTACCAATTCCATGATCACATTTGCAACAGAACGTTACATTGATCTGGAAATTCTGTATAACCGGGAAGAAGGATTGAAGATTCCGAACAGTGCGATCGTGGAAAAAGAATTTTACATGATTCCGCAGGATTATCAGGTAGAGGGAAGCGGCTCTAAAAAGGGAGGTTTCCTGAAAGAGGTTTATGACGAAAACGGTAAGCAGTCCACCCGGTATATTGATGCAACCATATATGCGGCAGATGATGAATATTATTATGTGGACACTACGGATTTCAACATCGGCGATTATATCTGCAGGGAAGGACAGCAGGAAAAATATGCCATCAGTAAGATGGGATCGCTGGTCGGTGTTTATAATATGAATAAAGGATATGCGGATTTTACGGCGATCACGGTTCTGTATTCCAATGAGGAATATTCTATTGTGAAGTCCAATACACAGTACGGACTTTCCGAATATGATTTTATTGTACTGGATGCAGCCAGTGTCAATCCGGATGACTTTATTTACGAATAATGATCTGTAAGCAGGGAAAGGAAGAAAAATGTTAACGGAAAATTATGATCTTGTGCAGAAAAAAATTGAGGATGCTTGTACAAAGGCAGGCAGAAACCGGGAAGAGGTAACACTGATCGCAGTCAGCAAGACAAAGCCTGTTCCGATGCTTACTGAAATTTATGAGCATGGATGCAGAGACTTTGGCGAAAATAAGGTGCAGGAGCTTGTAGACAAATATGAACAGCTTCCCAAAGATATCCGCTGGCATATGATCGGGCATCTGCAGCGAAATAAAGTCAAATACATCGTGGACAAAGTATATATGATCCATAGTGTGGATTCACTCAGACTGGCAGAAGAAATCAGTAAAGAGGCTGTGAAAAAAAACTGTACGGTTAAAATACTTATTGAGGTCAATGTGGCAAATGAGGCGACAAAGTTCGGAACGCAGACAGAAGACACGATCGCGCTCGTAACAGAGATTGCCAAATTACCGGGCATTGAAATTAACGGACTTATGACGATTGCACCATATGTTGAAAATGCAGAGGAAAATCGACAGTATTTCTCTAAATTAAAACAATTATCTGTTGACATAATGCATAAAAACATTGATAATATAAAGATGAATACTCTTTCTATGGGGATGACAGGTGACTATGAGGTCGCTGTTGAGGAAGGTGCTACTTTTGTCAGAGTGGGAACCGGTATTTTCGGGGAAAGAGATTATACGAAAAATATTTAGGTGTGTAAGGAGAAGAAAATGGCTGTATTAGATACATTGATAAAAAAGATGACCTTGAATGATCAGGAAGATGAATATTATGATGATGACTATGATATGGAAGATGAATATGTAGAAGATAAGCCGAAGAAGAAGCCATTTGCCAGAGTTGAAGAGCCTGAAGATGATTATCAGGAAGAAAAGCCGAGAGCAAAGCAGTCTCCAAAGGTAACAGCAATGAAGCAGCCGAAAAGAGGGGTTAGTGGAATGGAAGTATGTGTCATTAAACCAACAACAGTAGAAGATGCAAGAGAGATTACGGAAACACTTTTGACAAATCGTACGGTAGTACTTAATTTAGAAGGTCTTGATGTGGATATCGCACAGCGTATCATTGATTTTACATCAGGTTCCTGCTTCGCAATTCAGGGTAATCTGCAGAAGATATCTCATTATATCTTCATTATTACACCGGCAAGCGTAGATATTTCCGGAGATTTCCAGGATATCCTAGCAGGCTCATTCGATGTACCGTCACTGAATCCGGAGCTGTAAAAACAGATAGTTTAAGAAAATGAATGAACTTCCTGTCAGATCTGGCAGGAAGTTCTTTTTGTAGCGAGGAAGGAAGGAATAAAAGTAATGATCACAGAATTAAAATCTAATTGTATGCCCGTATCAAAGGACGGCAAATTCAGCTACAACATCTTATTTGAAGATTCTTTTGCAGATCTGCCGGAGGCAATGGCTGATCTGGAGCTGGAAACGCATAAGATCTGTATCGTCACAGATTCCAATGTCGGTCCACTATATGCAGAGACCGTAAAGGCAGAACTGGAAAAGATCTGCAGCGTATGTGAGATCTTCACATTCCCTGCAGGAGAAGAAAATAAAAATCTGGAGGTTGTGCAGAAGCTGTATACATTCCTGATCGAGCAGCATTTTGACAGAAAAGATCTGCTGGTCGCATTAGGCGGCGGTGTTGTGGGAGATCTGACAGGCTTTACGGCTGCAACATATCTGCGTGGTATCCGTTTTATCCAGATCCCGACAACATTACTGGCACAGGTGGACAGCAGCATCGGTGGTAAGACCGGCGTTGATTTTTCCCAGTATAAAAATATGGTCGGCGCATTTTATATGCCAAAGCTTGTTTACATGAATCTGCAGACGCTTTCCACATTACCGGAAAGGCAGTTCTACGCAGGTATGGGTGAAGTGCTGAAAAGCGCACTGATCAAGGATGGTATGTTCTATGGCTGGATCATCAACAGCCTGTATGAGATTTATGACAAGGATCCGGAGACAATCCGCCTGATGATCTATAACTGCTGTAATATCAAGCGTATGGTTGTAGAAAAGGATCCGACCGAGCAGGGAGACAGAGCACTCCTGAATTTGGGGCATACGATCGGACATGCAGTTGAGAAGGCAAAGAACTTCGAACTACTGCACGGAGAGTGTGTGGCGCTCGGTATCGTGGCAGCTGCTTTTATTTCCTATAAGAGAGAAATGCTGACGTTTGATGAGTATTATGAGATCCGGGATATGTTTGTTCCGTTTAATCTGCCGATCACGATTGAGGATGTGGATCCGGAAGAAATACTGAAGCTGACGAAGAGTGATAAGAAGATGGAAGCAGGCAGAATTAAATTTGTACTGCTCAAGAAGATCGGAAAAGCTGTGATCGACCATACAGTAACGGACGAAGAACTGCGTATGGGTATCCATGAAATTTATGTAAGTGACGAGGATAAGTATGAATAAAAAAAACAAAAACTGGAAACTGAAACAACTGCTGCTGGATCTTCTCTTTTTTCTAGTGCTGCTTGCACTGGATCAGGGAACCAAGTATCTGGCGGTAACGCATCTGAAGGACCGGCCGTCAGTAAAAATCTGGCCGGGTGTATTTGAACTGCAGTATCTGGAAAACAGAGGCGCCGCATTCGGTATTTTGCAGGACGGCAAACTGTTTTTTGTGTTTGCAGCGATCGTGATGCTGACAGTTATTGCATTTATACTGGTCAAAACACCGAAAGGAAAAAAATACAGAACCTGGCATATCCTGCTGACGTTTATTGCAGCGGGCGCAATCGGCAATATGATCGACAGGCTCAGACTGGATTATGTGGTTGATTTCTTTTATATCAGCCTGATCGATTTCCCAATCTTTAATGTGGCGGATCTGTATGTTTCTTTCTGTACAGCAATTTTAATAATTTTTGTGCTGTTTTTCTGCAAAGAGGATGATCTGAAATTTATCTCCTTACAGCTGCAGAAACAGAAGAAGGTGCATGAGATCAAATGATACTGGAAATAACGGAAAATCAGGCGGGAGAGCGCATTGACCGGTTTCTTGCGGATTCGCAGGATCTGACCCGTTCCTTCCTTCAGAAAATACTGAAGGAAGGAGAGGTTATAGTAAATGGGAAAAGCGTAAAGGCAAATTATAAACTGCGGAAAGGTGACCGGATCGAATTTGAGATCCCGGAGGCAGTTGAACCGGATATCGTTGCGGAAGACATTCCGTTGTCGATTCTGTATGAGGATGCGGATGTGCTTGTGGTTGATAAGCCAAAGGGAATGGTCGTGCATCCGGCGGCGGGACATTACAGCAGGACACTTGTCAATGCGGTGATGTACCATTGCAAGGGAGAACTGTCCGGGATCAACGGTGTTTTACGGCCGGGTATCGTACACCGGATCGACAGGGATACGACCGGATCGATCATAATCTGCAAAAATGACATGGCGCACAATGAGATTGCAAGGCAGTTGAAGGAGCATTCCATCAACAGGCGTTACAGGGCAATCGTGACCGGTGTTTTAAAAGATGAGGAAGGCACGATCGAAGGTGCGATCGGCAGAGATAAAAAGGATCGTAAAAAAATGGCGATCACTGCAGACGGTAAGCCTGCGGTAACTCATTACAGAGTTTTACAGCGTTTTAAGCATTACACGTATGTGGAGTGTGTACTCGAAACAGGGCGTACACACCAGATACGCGTTCATATGGCATCTATCGGACATCCTCTTTTGGGGGATGAGGTATATGGCAGAAGATCAGATAAATATAAATGTGAAGGGCAGTGCCTGCATGCAATGACACTTGGATTTCATCATCCAAGGACAGGAGAATACATTGAAGTGAATGCACCATTGCCTCCCTATTTTGAACACTTACTGGCGGTACTAGAATCATGACAAAACAGGAATTCAGAGAATTTTATCAAAACAAACTCATTTATTTGGACGGTGCAACCGGATCGAACCTGCAGAAGGCGGGTATGCCTACCGGCGTCTGCCCGGAACAGTGGATCCTGGAACATCCGGATGCAATTTTAGAACTGCAGAGAGCTTTTGTGGAAGCGGGCACTAATATTCTGTATGCACCGACATTTACGGCAAACAGGATCAAGCTGGCGGAATACGGGCTGGCAGAGCATCTTATTGATATGAATACAGAGCTTGTCAAACTGGCAAAACAGGCTGCGGGCGGCAAAGCCCTGGTTGCGGGCGACATTACGATGACTGGCAGGCAGCTTACACCGATGGGAGACATGGATTTTGAGCAGCTGATCGATGTCTATAAGGAGCAGATCCGGGTATTGGATCAGGCAGGTGCGGATCTTTTAGTCGTGGAAACGATGATGAGCCTGCAGGAAACAAGAGCTGCACTGATCGCAGCAAAAGAAGTGTCTTCCCTTCCGGTGATCGCAAGTCTGACATTTGAATCTGATAACAAGACCTTATTCGGAACAGATCCGATGACTGCCATGCTTGTATTACAGGCACTTGGCGCAGATGTCGTCGGAACGAACTGCTCGACAGGACCGGATCAGATGTGTGGGGTTGTCCGGCAGATGAAGCAGGTCGCTAAGATCCCTGTACTGGCAAAGCCGAATGCAGGGCTGCCAAAGCTGGACAGCGAGGGAAGAACGGTTTATGAAATGGATGCGGAAACCTTTGGCAGGGAGATGTGTCTGCTTGTAGAAGCAGGGGCAACATTCCTTGGCGGCTGCTGTGGTACAACAGTAAAGCATATCCGTTCCATGGTAGAAAAGACAGGCGCAATGAAACTGCCGGAGACGACAGATGCAGCGCAAAACAAAGGAATCCGTTATCTGACAAGTGAACGGAAAACGCTGGCATTCGGACTGGATGACAGGTTTCATATTGTCGGAGAAAGGATCAATCCGACCGGTAAAAAGAAGTTTCAGGCATGTATCCGTGACAACGATTTTTCCATGGTAGAGGAGTTCGTTACCCAGCAGGAGGAAAGCGGTGCTTCCATTCTGGATATCAATATGGGTATGAGCGGTATTGATGAAAAGGAAACGCTTCTGAAGGTCATGGAAGATGTTTCCATGCAGACAAGCCTGCCACTTTGCATTGATTCCTCCCATGTTGATGTGCAGGAATATGTCCTGCGGCATTATCCTGGCAGGGCGCTGATCAATTCCATTTCCATGGAGAGTGCCAAGATGGAACCGCTCTTGCAGATCGCAAAGAAATATGGGGCAATGTTTATCCTGCTTCCGGTATCTGATGAAGGGCTTCCAAAGGATCTGGATGAAAAGAAAGAGATCATACAGAAGATCCTGCGCAGAGCACTGGAGCTTGGATTTACAAAAGAAGATATTGTGGTAGACGGACTGGTAGCGACAGTCGGTGCCAATAAAAATGCAGCCCTTGAAACACTGGAAACGATCCGGTACTGTAAGGAGCAGGGGCTGGCAACCATCTGTGGTCTTTCCAATATTTCCTTCGGACTTCCGGAAAGAAGCTATATCAATGCAGCGTTTCTGACCATGGCGATCGCGAACGGCCTGACTATGGCGATCGCAAATCCGAATCAGGAGCTTCTGACAAGCTGTATGCTGGCATCCGACCTGCTTTTGCATAAACAGGATGCGGATCTTTCCTATATTGAGGTCATGAATGAGCGCAAGCAGAGAACTGCAAAAACTGTGGAACAGGAAGCCCCTGCGGCAGAAAAAAGTGTGCTGCAGAAAGTATATGAATGTGTTCTGAAAGGGAACAAGACAAAAATTGTTGATCAGGTGCATGAGGCACTGAAAGAGCATGAAGCACAGCAGATCTTAAATGAAGCACTGCTGCCTGCGATCAATGAGGTGGGTGATCTGTTTGATAAAGGAATTTATTTCCTGCCACAGCTGATTGCCAGTGCAGAAGCCATGAAAACGGCGATCGAAGATATCCAGCCGCTTCTTCTGGCAGCCAGTGATGGTAAGCCGAAGGCAACTATTGTGATCGCAACGGTGGAAGGCGATATCCATGATATCGGAAAAAATCTTGTGGCACTGATGCTGAAAAATTATGGCTTCCGCGTGATCGATCTCGGAAAAGATGTGCCCAAAGAGGTTATTATAGAGACAGCGAAAAAGGAACATGCGGATATTATCGCACTTTCCGCACTGATGACGACGACAATGCAGCAGATGAAGCATGTGATCGAATATGCCAAGGAACAGGGCGTGACAGCAAAGGTACTGATCGGCGGTGCAGTCATTACGCAGGAGTATGCGGATGAGATCGGCGCAGACGGTTATTCCAAGGACGCAGCGGAGGCAGTCAAAGTTGCAAAGCAGGTGCTTGGATTGCGTGATTAAGAAGATGGCATATTGCGAAATGCATATATAAGGAGTAAAATTTTAAAAGTATAGATGCAGAATGAAGGAGACAGAACATGAACGGTGCAGATGCAATGGTAAAATGTCTTGAAATGGAAGGGGTTAAAGCAGTATTCGGCTATCCGGGTGTTGCCATCTGTCCATTTTATAACAGTATTTTAGATTCAGAGATAGAAAGCGTGCTGGTGCGTACAGAACAGAATGCAGCGCATGCGGCAAGCGGACTTGCCCGCGTATCGGATCAGGTGGGAGTATGTGCGGTAACTTCAGGTCCCGGTGCCACAAATCTGATCACCGGTATTGCAACCGCATTTGCGGACAGCATTCCGATGGTATGTATCACAGGACAGGTAAACAGTGAACTGATCGGCAGTGATGTATTCCAGGAGGCGGATATCACGGGAGCTGTAGAGAGTTTTGTCAAATACAGCTATCTGGTAAAGGATGTGGAAGATATCCCGCGTATTTTCAAAGAAGCCTTCCATATTGCAAATACCGGCAGAAAGGGACCGGTTCTGATCGATGTACCGATCGATGTACAGCTTGCTGCCATTTCCAAGTTTAAATATCCGCAGGAAGTAAAGCTCCGTACTTATAAGCCGACAGTAAAGGGCAATATGGTACAGATCAAAAAGGTGGCAAAAGAGCTTTCCAAGGCAAAAAGACCGCTGATCTGTGCAGGCGGTGGCGTATTATTAAGTGATGCAAAGGAAGTGTTATATCAGTTTGCACATAAATATCAGGTTCCGGTTGTTTCCACGATGATGGGAATCGGTGTCATGCCGACAGAGGACGATATGTATTTTGGCATGGTCGGTAATAACGGGCATCCCTATGCCAACAGAGCCATGAATGAATGTGATCTTTTATTGATGGTCGGTGCGAGAGTGGCAGACCGTGCTGTCAATCAGCCGGATCTGATCATTAACAATAAAGTGCTGGTACATATCGATGTGGATCCGGCGGAGATCGGTAAGAACGTCGGCCCGCACATTCCGCTTGTCGGTGACTGTAAATCAATCTTTGAAGATCTGATGGAGCAGGAAATCTCCGGAGATTTCACAGACTGGACAGAACAGCTGAATTACTATGAAGCAACGATGCAGCGGAAGAGAAATCCTTCTCCGGACTATGTGGATCCGGCTGCTTTTATCCGGACGATCTCAGAGCTGCTTCCGGAGGACGCGGTTTATGTGGCAGACGTCGGACAGAACCAGATCTGGTCATGTAATTACCACATTGTAAAGAAGGGGCATTTCCTGACCTCCGGCGGTATGGGAACGATGGGCTATTCCATTCCGGCCGCAATGGGTGCCAAATACCAGTGTCCGGAAAAGGAAGTTGTTGCAGTCTGCGGAGACGGTTCTTTCCAGATGTCCATGATGGAGCTTGCAACAATGCGTCAGCACGGAATCCGCTCCAAGGTCATTGTCCTGCGCAATAATTATCTGGGTATGGTACGTCAGTATCAGCATTTTACGTATGAAGATCATTATTCCGTTGTAGATCTGACCGGATCACCGGATCTTTCCAAGATCGCAGCAGCTTACGATATGCCTTATTATCTGGTGGAGAAAAACGACCGGATCGAAGAAAAGCTGAAAGCATTTTTGCAGGATGAAAGGGCAAGCCTGATGGAAGTTGTGATCGATCCGATGGATCTTGTATAGAGGATAGACAGTAGAAGAGAGTGGAGGTCCCTATGAAGAAAATATATTCTGTATTGGTGGAAAACCGTTCCGGTGTACTTTGCAAGGTAGCGGGGCTGTTTTCCAGAAGAAGTTTTAATATTGATTCCCTCGCGGTAGGGGAAACAGACGACAAGGAAGTATCCTGCATGACGATCGTTTCCAGTGGCAATCAGAGAACACTTGAGCAGATCGAAAAGCAGCTCAACAAAAAGCTGGATATCATCAAGGTACGTACGTTCCATGAGGAGCAGAGCATTTCGCGGGAGCTCATGCTGATCAAGGTAAAATATAACCGTACAAACCGCAAGGATATCATGGAGGTCTGCAGCATCTTAAAAGCGGAGATCGTGGATATGTCCAAATCCTTTATGATGATCCAGATCTGTGCAGAGCCGGAGCGCATCCAGCTTCTGATCCAGATGCTGAAATCGATCAGCATCGTAGAAGTAGCGAGAACCGGTACGCTGGCACTTCCAAAATGTGCTGAAAACGAATAATATAACTCCAAACTATGAACACAGGTTATGGGATGCATGAAAGGATGTCATACGTTGACAAAGCCTGTCTTATGCTGATACAATGCTCATAGAGATGGTGAAGGAAGGGTATCAAGCAAATGCAAAAGAAAGTATTTCAGATATTAGTTGACAATACATCAGGTGTTTTAAGCCGTATTTCCGGATTGTTCAGCCGCAGAGGATATAATATCGAAAGTATTACTGCCGGTGTGACGGCAGATCCGAGATACACCCGTATCACGATCGTGACGAGCGGAGATGACATCATTCTGGATCAGATCGAGAAGCAGGTTGCAAAGCTTGTCGATGTACGGGATATCAAGGAGTTAAAGCCGGAAAGCAGTGTTTACAGAGAACTGGCAATGATCAAGGTCAGAGCCGATGCAAGCCAGAGACAGGGTGTGATCGCCATGGCGGATATTTTCCGCGCAAAGGTCATTGATGTCGCATCCGACAGTCTGATGGTCGAGCTTACCGGTAATCAGGAAAAGATCGATGCTTTTCTGAAGCTGTTAGACGGTTTTGAAATCTTGGAGCTTGCAAGAACAGGTATTGCTGCGCTTTGCAGAGGTACGGAAAATGTAACCTATCTGCCATAAGGCAGACAGTGTACATAGCAGTACAGTAAATTGTATGGTCAGCCGCAGAGCGGCTTTTCATAAAACGAAACAAAAATTTAGGAGGAAACAAAAATGGCACAGGAAGCTAAAATTTTTTATCAGGAAGACTGTAATCTGTCTTTATTAGAGGGCAAGACGATCGCTGTCATTGGTTATGGTAGTCAGGGACATGCACATGCATTAAATGCAAAAGAGTCAGGATGCCATGTAATTATCGGACTTTACGAAGGTTCTAAGTCATGGGCAAAAGCAGAAGCACAGGGCTTTGAAGTATATACAGCTGCAGAAGCTGCAAAGAAAGCAGACATCATTATGATTCTGATCAACGATGAGTTACAGGCAGATATGTACAAGAAAGATATCGAGCCAAACCTCGAAGCAGGCAACATGCTGATGTTCGCACATGGTTTCAACATTCATTTCGGATGTATCAAGCCACCGGCAAATGTTGACGTAACAATGATCGCACCTAAGGCACCGGGTCATACAGTACGTTCTGAGTATCAGGCTGGTAAGGGTACACCTTGTCTGGTTGCTGTTGAGCAGGACTACACAGGAAAAGCACTTGATATGGCACTTGCATATGGTCTTGCAATCGGCGGCGCAAGAGCCGGTTTATTAGAGACAACATTCAGAACAGAAACAGAAACAGATCTCTTCGGTGAGCAGGCAGTTCTCTGCGGCGGTGTTTGTGCTCTGATGCAGGCTGGTTTCGAAACACTTTGCGAAGCCGGTTATGATCCAAGAAATGCATACTTTGAATGTATCCATGAAATGAAGCTGATCGTAGATCTGATCTACCAGTCAGGTTTCGCAGGCATGAGATATTCTATCTCTAACACTGCTGAATACGGTGACTATATCACAGGTCCTAAGATCGTTACAGAAGATACAAAGAAAGCTATGAAGCAGATCCTTTCCGATATCCAGGATGGTTCTTTCGCAAAAGAATTCTTATTAGATATGTCTCCTGCAGGACGTCAGGTTCACTTCAAGGCTATGAGAAAGCTTGCTTCTGAGCATCCGTCAGAAAAGGTTGGTGCAGAGATCCGTAAGCTTTACAGCTGGAACAACGAAAACGATAAGCTGATCAACAACTAATCCTATATCGATTTCAAATTTATGAGAAACAAAAATGGTTCTGACCTTATGGTCAGAACCGTTTTTTGTATGATAGGAATTCAATTTCAAGTTTTATGCCCTATGATGCAAGGGCAGATTAGCAATCTTGAGTAATTTCGGTGAGCAGCCTGATCTTTTACTGCGAGAGGGATACAGGCTTCTTTTTTAATGATATCACAAGACTGTATATCTCCGGGACCAAATCCACATTCGTCTGAGTCTTTTTTTAGCAGCATATCAATAGTTTCATTCCCATCTTTTAAATTTTTTCATTACAAATTATCTAAGGTATATTTTGTCCGGATCTTTTATTAGCCTATTTTACTTTAATGGTAATGGTCTTGGAAGTATATGAACCGGGGCATATGAACCGTGTATTTGGATCCTGATTGTGTAGAGCAACATATCATGTTATACTTTATGCATGGGAAAACAGAGAGCCGGGCGGCTTACCCTCTATCGGAGGGGCTAACCCTCCAGACGAAAGAAAGGAGGGCGTTGCCAATGTATGTTACATATGCTGATTTGATTCAGATTGGAATATTCATTTGCGCCCTTGTAAGTCTTTGCTATAAGATTTTCAAGGATAAACGAAAATAGCCGCCATTACTCGCAATAATGACGGCTGTTGATAAAACAGTTACTTGATTTATTCGGGCAAGCCGCTTCTCTGGTTTCCCTCTTTGTATAGGTTAAATATATCACATAATTTCAGTTTATACAAGAAAAATAGAAATATGTCCAGTAAAAGGGCACTTGATTTCTCAAATGCCCTAGTGTATAATTTACTTAGAAAGTGAACCGGATGTGATGATCCGATTTGCCCTCAGTGAATATACTAAGAAATAAGCATCCTCACTTTGGACGGTAAGGGATGCTTATTTCTTTTTGTTATTATGATTGTCTATGTATGACAGAGCCGCAAATACTACTAACAACAAAGTTAAAACTTCCATTGCGTTCATAGGGCATCACCCTCTCTTTCGTAAAACTAGAGGGCATCTAATAATCGGAAAATCACATCCTGCTTTCCTTTCAATTACACAATAACAGTATAACACAGAGAGAACATATGTTCAACAAACAAAACAATAAGATTATTTAAAACAGGGGCTATATGTTAGGAAAAAACAAAGGAAAGATATTAACGAAATACGTACCGGATTATGTCGTTTTTGATCTGGAAACGACAGGAGTCATGATCTCGATAGATGAGATCATTGAGATTTCAGCGGTAAAAGTACGTAATGGGAAAGTGGTAGAGGAGTTCAGTGAACTGGTAAATCCATGCAGACCAATTCCCTATGATGCAACACGGGTAAACAATATAACAGATGAGATGGTTCGTCATGCACCCTTCTGCAAAGAAGTTTTGGAACGCTTTTTAGAATTTGTGGGAGAAGACATTTTAGTAGGGCATAATATCCATACATTTGATATTCCATTTATTTGCAAAGATTCCGAAAAGTATTTTGGAAAAACGATAGCAAATGATTACATAGATACTTTGCGTGTCGCAAAAGTCTGTTTCCCGGAATGGAAACATCGAAAATTATCTGATCTGGCAGATTACTATGGTATTTCTACAAATGGTGCACATCGTGCTCTGGCAGACTGCAGAATGAATCAGAAGATATTTGAACGAATGGGAGAAGAATTGAATGGACATAAAAATGTAAATGTAAAGCTGTGTCCGTTATGTAAGCAACCATTAAAGAAACGGAACGGTCGTTACGGAGAGTTCTGGGGCTGTATGGGATTCCCGAATTGCCGATATACAGAGAATATATAAGGAAAAGAGAAAACATATAAAAAGAAAAACATATGATATGCAAATCGCAGGGGAGTCAAACGTGATTGCATACATATGTTTTCCTTTTATATTTATAATTTGCTATTTATTCTACTATGACTCCGTAAAATAGGAGATAAATTTCTTCATTGCATCCGTCATGATCGTATCATCCTTGTAAACAAGCCCAAGCTTTCGTTTGGGAATGGCACGTCCGAGACTCACTTCTGTTAAAGAGTGGTCATCCAGCTCATCTTTGACAAAATCCTTGATGACACAGGCAATTCCGAGGTCGATCTTTGCCAGCTCGATCAGCAGATCCATCGTATTGATCTCAATGATGTTATCCATGGTGATCTGGTGGGAGGATAAATACATATCCACATATTTACGGGAAATATTCTCTTTGTTCAGCATCATAAAGGTTGCATTGTTTAAAATTGCCTTCCGGTCATTTCCGACACGGATCTTCAGATTTTCCAGATAGCGGTCTGTTGTGACAAATGTATCCTGAATTTCACGGAACGGAATATAGGTCAGCCCGTTTGGCAGGCTGGGGATTCCGACAACACCGATATCCGTAACGGAATTATCAATATCGCGCAGCGTTTCCATCGTCGGATGGCAGGTGATCGTCACCTTGATATGTGGGTTGTCTTTGACAAACTGCTGCAGATAGGGCAGGAGCACATATTTACAAAGCGTGATGCTGACACCGATGGAGATCTGGGAAATGCCAAGCTCGTTTACTTTCTTGAGCTGCTCCTCGCCATGACGGATCGCGGAAAATGCGGTCTGTACCTGTGTAAAAAGCAGTTCTCCTTCCATGGTAAGTGTAACGCCGCGGGAAGAACGGTGAAATAAAATGACATCCAGACTCTGCTCCAGCTTGGAGATCGCTTTTGAGATCGCAGGCTGGCTGATATACAGCTCCTTGGCTGCACCTGAAATATTTTTGTGCAGTGCTACAGTATAGAAAATATAATACAAGTTTAAATTGTTTTCCATGTGTTCCCTTTCTGTGCTTATGACCGGTTCATAGAGTGCTTTCGCAGATTATCAGGAAAGCGTATCATCAAAGCCGGGGCTTTTGCCTCTGACATTCTGGTTTCAGTGTATCATAAATATAATTCATAGTAAATATAAACAATATGTATTTGGATTATAGTATATTATCTGTTATACTGTATACAAAGAAAAGTGGCATAACCTGTCCTGCCGGACAGGTGTGGCACAATGCGGATAAGGTAGGAGGACATGTCAATGGGTATGACAATGACACAAAAAATACTTGCAGCGCATGCGGGTCTTGACAAGGTAGAAGCCGGTCAGTTGATCGAAGCTGACCTTGATCTGGTACTTGGAAATGATATTACCAGCCCTGTTGCGATCAAGGAAATGAGCAAAATGAAAGTGGACGGTGTATTTGATAAGGATAAGATCGCACTTGTTCCGGATCATTTTGTACCGAATAAAGATATTAAATCTGCTGAGCATTGTAAATGCGTCAGAGAGTTTGCTTATCGTAACCAGATCACCAATTATTTTGAAGTCGGACAGATGGGTATTGAGCATGCACTTCTGCCGGAAAAAGGTCTGACAGTTGCGGGCGATGTGATCATCGGTGCGGATTCCCATACCTGTACATATGGTGCACTGGGTGCTTTCTCAACAGGTGTCGGTTCTACAGATATGGCTGCAGGTATGGCAACGGGAAAAGCATGGTTTAAAGTACCGGGCGCGATCAAATTCAATCTGGTCGGTAAGCCAAATAAATATATCAGCGGTAAAGATGTGATCTTACATATCATCGGAATGATCGGTGTAGACGGTGCACTTTACAAATCCATGGAGTTTGTCGGAGAAGGCATCAAAAATCTTTCCATGGATGACAGATTTACCATTGCCAATATGGCGATCGAGGCTGGCGGAAAGAACGGTATCTTCCCGGTTGATGAAAAAGCGATCGCTTATATGGAGGAACATTCTACAAAGAAATATACCGTATATGAGGCAGATGAGGATGCGGTTTATGATGAGGAGTACACCATTGACTTAAGTACCTTAAAGTCAACAGTTGCATTTCCGCATCTGCCGGAAAATACACATACGATCGATGAGATCGATCCGGCGCTCAAGATCGACCAGGTAGTGATCGGTTCCTGTACAAACGGACGTATCGACGATCTGAGATGTGCGGCTGAGATCTTAAAGGGCAGAAATGTGGCAAAGGGCATGCGTCTTATCGTCATTCCTGCTACACAGGCAATCTATCTGCAGGCAATGGAAGAAGGCCTGTTAAAGATCTTTATCGAAGCAGGCGGCGTTGTCAGCACTCCTACCTGTGGACCTTGTTTGGGCGGTTATATGGGTATTCTGGCAGAAAATGAAAGATGTGTATCCACGACCAATCGTAACTTTGTAGGCCGTATGGGTCATGTAACAAGTGAAATTTATCTGGCTTCTCCTGCAGTCGCAGCAGCAAGCGCAATTACCGGACATATTTCAGATCCGGCGAAACTGTAAGGAGGATATGAAAATGGAAAATGCAATCGGAACAGTCTTCAGATATGGAGATAATGTAGATACAGACGTAATCATTCCTGCAAGATACCTGAATTCTTCAGATCCTGCAGAACTTGCCACACACTGTATGGAAGATATCGATACAGAGTTTGTCAAAAAAGTAAAAAAAGGAGATATTATCGTAGCAGATAAAAACTTTGGCTGCGGATCTTCCCGTGAGCATGCACCGATCGCCATCAAGGCGGCTGGTGTCAGCTGTGTCATTGCGGAGACCTTTGCCAGAATTTTCTACCGCAATGCGATCAATATCGGACTTCCGATCATTGAATGCCCGGAAGCAGTCAAAAATATTGAAGCAGGCGATACGGTAGAAGTCAATTTTGATACCGGTATGATATATAACCGCACGAAAGGAACCGAATATAAAGGGCAGGCATTCCCTCCGTTTATGCAGAAGATCATTGCTGCACAGGGGCTTGTAAATTATATCAACCAGAAATAAGTACCGGATAACGGAAGGCAGGTTTATTGATCAGACCTGCCTTTTGTTTTTTTTTTGAAAAACCGAACATATGCTCGATAAAATATGCTGTAATCATTGCCAAATGCATGGGAACATGGTACTATAAACAAGTATGAAACAAATAATAAAAAAGCATCCGACAATGACAATCTGTATTTTTGTCCTGCTGCTGGCAGGGCTGCTGATCGCTGCACAAAAGGCACTTAGCACGGATGGAGCGGTGCAGATCGTGGTGACTGTGGATGGAAAAAGCTATGGCACGTACAGCCTCAAACGGGAACAGGTGATCCGGATAGAAACAGAGTATGGATATAACGAGCTGACGATCAAAGACGGAAAGGCAGGTGTAACGGCTTCCGACTGCAAAAATCAGGTCTGTGTCCATTCCATGGCAATTTCGCAAAACGGACAGAGTATCATCTGTCTGCCGCATAAGTTTATCATACAGATAACAGGATCCGGGGAAAAACAGATGGATGCAGTTGTAAATTAAATGATCCGATAAGGAGAGAAAACAGATTGCAGACAAAGAAAATAACGGTTTTAGGACTGTGCGTGGCACTTGCCATGATTTTGTCTTATATAGAGAGCATCCTGCCTGTTTTTGTGGGAATTCCGGGCGCAAAACTGGGACTGCCAAATATGGTGATCGTGCTGCTGCTTTACCTGATAGGAGCAAAAGAGGCGGTCTGCGTCAATATACTCCGTATTCTGCTTTCCGGATTTTTGTTTGGTAATCTGTTCAGCATTTTATACAGTCTGGCAGGCGCTATGGTCAGCTTTTTTGTCATGTGGCTGACAAAGAAGAGGCATCTTTCCATCAGGCCGGTCAGTGTGCTGGGTGGTATTTCTCATAATATAGGGCAGTTTCTGGTGGCGCTTGTGCTCCTTGGAACAGCCATGTGGTATTATCTGCCGTATCTGCTGCTCATGGGTATGGTAACAGGGCTTTGTAACGGGATCCTGGGACAGCTTATGTATGACAGGAGAGCTGCTTTTATTCACAGTGACAGGAAATAAATGATGTATGAAGCAGAAGCTCCCCATACAGGTTTTTGGTAATAAACAAAGGTAAGGAACAGAATATATGATCGGATATGTAAAAGGTATTTTGGAAGAAATAGAAGAGGATTGTGTGATCGTAGATGTCAACGGTCTTGGGATCCGTATTCTGACAGGCGGCGCACTGGCATCGCAGATGCTGGCATCTGGCAGTGAAGTAAAGATCTATACTTACACTTATGTCAAGGAGGATGCGTTCCAGTTATATGGCTTCATCAGTAAAGATGAACTGTCTCTGTTTAAAAAGCTGATCACGGTCAGTGGTATCGGACCGAAAGGGGCAGCTTCTATTTTGTCTGCATTTTCGGCGGAAGATCTCCGCTATGCAATCTATGCGGGAGATATAAAGACGATTTCCAAAGCACCGGGCATTGGCAAAAAGACGGCAGAACGTCTTGTGCTGGAGCTGAAGGATAAGGTAGAGCTGGATTATCAGGCAGATACGCTGCTGGGGCAGCTTGCGGATGAAACGGTGGGAAGTACGGAACCGAATAACCGCAAGGATGCAATAGATGCCCTGACTGCACTCGGTTACAGCAGTATGGATGCTGCAAAAGCAGTGAAACAGGCAGATCCAAATGCGGATATGGATGCGGAGGATATTTTAAAGGCTGCATTGAAATATTTGATGTAATGTTTATGAAAATAGCACAAAAAGCAGATGCTGTAATTTGAATGATACAGGAGAAAGTCAGAATGGCTGGTAGAATCATAGAGACAAATTTCACACCGGAGGACAGTAAGGTAGAAGAAACACTGCGGCCACAACTTCTGGATGACTATATTGGTCAACAAAAAGCCAAGGAAAATATGAAGGTGTTTATTGAGGCGGCAAAGCAGCGTGGGGATTCTCTCGATCATGTCCTTTTGTATGGACCGCCCGGGCTTGGTAAGACAACGCTTGCAGGGATCATTGCCAATGAAATGGGCGTAAATATCAAAGTAACAAGTGGACCAGCGATCGAAAAACCGGGAGAAATGGCTGCGATTTTAAATAATCTGCAGGAAGGGGATGTCCTTTTTGTGGATGAGATCCACCGCCTGAACAGACAGGTAGAAGAGGTTTTATATCCTGCAATGGAGGATTTCGCGATCGATATTATGATCGGAAAAGGAACAAGTGCCAGATCGATCCGTCTGGATCTGCCTAAGTTTACACTTGTCGGAGCAACGACAAGAGCCGGTCTTCTGACAGCACCGCTGCGTGACAGATTCGGTGTGATCCATAAGCTGGAATTTTATACAGTGGAAGAACTCAAACAGATCATCCTGCATTCTGCCAGGATCCTTGAGGTAGAGATAGAAGAAGACGGTGCTTACGAGCTTGCCAGAAGAAGCCGCGGAACGCCGCGTCTTGCCAATCGTATCTTGAAACGTGTCAGAGACTTTGCACAGGTCAAGTACGATGGTGTGATCACAAAAAAGGTGGCAGATACCGCACTGGATCTGCTGGGTGTGGATAAGCTGGGACTGGATCATGTCGACCAGAATATCCTGCTTACCATGATCGATAAATTCGGCGGCGGTCCTGTCGGACTGGATACACTTGCCGCAGCGACCGGGGAAGATGCAGGTACGATTGAGGATGTTTATGAGCCGTATCTGATTCTGAACGGTCTTTTGAACAGGACACCGAGAGGGCGTGTGGTAACGGATGCGGCATATGCACATTTTCACAGGGAAACACCCTGACAGGATAAGGAGAAGTTATGAATGATATTATATTAGGTTCCCATGTGGGAATGTCCGGAAAAGAAATGTTTTTAGGCTCTGTAAAAGAAGCAGAAAGCTATGGTGCCAATGCACTGATGGTCTATACGGGAGCACCGCAGAATACACGGCGAAAGGATGTATCGGAGCTGCGTCTGTCAGAAGGACTTGCCTATGCAAAAGAATGCGGTGTAAAGGAGATCATCATTCACGCACCGTATATCATCAATCTGGCAAATACCGTAAAACCGGACACATATACGTTTGGGGTATCGTTTCTGGCACAGGAGCTGAAACGCGTGGCTGCTTTTCAAAGCAAAATCCTTGTGCTGCATCCGGGCTCTCATTTAGGGGCGGGAGCAGAGGCCGGTATTGCGCAGCTTGTGGAAGGGCTGAATACAGTACTTGCGGAAGATGACAGTGATGTCCTGATCGCGCTCGAAACAATGGCGGGAAAAGGCGGTGAGATCGGACGGACCTTTGAGGAACTCCGGATGATTTATGACGGCGTGCAGAAAAAAGATCGTCTCAGAGTCTGTTTTGATACCTGTCATGTACATGATGCGGGATATGATCTGGTGCATGACTATGAGGGTGTGTTCCAAAAGTTTGACGAAGTGATCGGACTTTCCCAGATTGCCGTTTTTCATATCAACGATAGTATGAATCCGTGCGGTGCACATAAAGACCGTCATGCCAATATCGGAAAGGGAGAGATTGGGTTTGAAACCTTGTATAAGGTAGTGCACGATCCACGTTTTCTGGGTATTCCGAAAATTCTGGAAACACCGTATCTTTGTGCAGAAGGAGAAGAAAAAAAGACTATCCCGCCTTACAAGGAAGAAATACAGCTTTTATTGCATAGATCATAGCGAAATATTCATGGGGATGATAGAACGGCTGCATGCAACTGTTTTGACTTATTTATGAAGATTCTGTGTGCTTGTCGATGTTGCTTGCTATTTGAGAAAAAGTATGCTATGATACCACTTGTGTAACAAAATTGTAACAAATGCATGTTGCACTCTGTACCCATAGTTTAACGGATAAAACAGCTGATTCCGGTTCAGCCGATGGGGGTTCGATTCCTCTTGGGTACGCTATGTAGTAAGGAGGGACCCACGAAGTGGGAGGATGCCTTACTACTTTGCGCAGCCATTGCCGAAGGCAATTTTCATGCTGCGCATCCCGTGGAAGTAGGAGCAAATAAATCCCGAGCGTGGGAGGATGCCTTACTACTTTGCGCAGCCATAGCTGCGTATCTTTGTTAGGAGTGAATGATATGAAATCAGATAATAAACTTGCCCTTTTCTTCCGGAAAATCGGAAAACGATTAAAAGAAGACAAAGTATATTCCAGAACCTTTTATTCAATTATTGCAGTTTTGATCGCGCTGATCGTTGTGATCATTGTCTCTGTATCCTGTTCAAAGAAAGAGGATAATGGTGCAGATAATGAAATTTCCGCAAATTCCGTCAGTGAGAATCAGACAGCAGGCACAGTGGATTATACGGTTCCGGATGTGGCACTGGCAGAGGATGCGTATGCGGATGTCAATGCACTTGTAAATCAGTATTTCGCTGCTATGACGACTGGTGATACAGCAGCGATCACTGCAATGAAAGATACAGCAGCACAGGAAGATCTGATTAAGATTGAAAAAGAAAGTGCATATATTGATGAATTTGACAATATCAAGGTTTATACAAAACCGGGTCCGCTGACAGATTCCTATGTGGCATTTGCATATTATGAGATTAAGTTTAAAGACATCAGTACACTGGCTCCGGGACTGACAACTTTATATATTTGTCCGAGAGAAGATGGAAGCCTGTATATCTGTGATGGAGATCTGGATGATAATACGACTGCTTATATTAAGTCAGTTGTGGCACAGGATGATGTAGTTGATCTGTTCAGTATGGTAGAGACAAAATATGCGGAAGCCATTGATGCGGATGCTGATCTGAGCGGCTTTATGGATAATCTGTCCGCAAAGCTGGATGAGGAAGTCAGCCAGGCAATGGCACAGGCAGAGGGTAATACAGAAGAAGCAACAGATGCGACGGATGCAGTGCAGGAAGAACAGCCTGCTGAAGAAGAACAGCCGACAGAAAATGTGATGGAAGAGCAGGTAACTGCTACAGATACTGTCAATGTCAGAAGTTCTGACAGCGAAAATGCCGACAGGATCGGGCAGATTGCTATGGGCGAGACTGTGACAAGGTATGAGGCAAAAGAGAATGGCTGGAGCCGTATCAGCTATAATGGCGGTGATGGCTATGTGAAGAGTGAGTATTTACAGGCTGCAGGTACTGCAGATGCTTCGGCAGAGCAGCCACAGGATGAAAATCAGACAGATAACAGCCAGGCTGAGACCGCAGGAACAACAAGTCTGACGGCTAAAGGAAAGGTTACGATCAGAGAAACGGTCAATGTCCGCAAATCATCTTCTGAGACCTCGGATAAGATCGGTGTGGCATATCAGGGAGAGCATTATGATCTGATCATGGAGCAGGCTGATGGATGGTGCAAGATTTCGTTTAATGGGCAGACAGGTTATGTAAAGACGGAATATGTAGAATAACAGATTGTGCTCTTTTCACATAATGAAGGATAAGAACTGAAATATTAAAAAATAAGAAAACGCAGGATTTTTTCCTGTGTTTTCTTGTTTTATACAGGAAAAAAAGATAGAATAACAGTATATATGGGAATGAAATAAGAAGAAAGAAAAACATGAAACAGGAGGTATGACAGATGGCTAAAATGAGAGTTGGTATTATCGGAGCAGGCAGGATCGCTGTAGTCATGGCGGAAACATTGCGCAAAATGAGAGGCGTGGAGGCTTATGCGATTGCATCCAGAAGTCTGGAAAAAGCGCAGGCATTTGCATTTGAGCATGGTATGACAAAGGCATATGGCAGTTATGAAGAGATGCTGCAGGATAAAAAGCTGGATCTTGTTTATATTGCGACGCCTCATACATTACATCTTACCCATGCAAAGCTGTGTATCGATTATGGAAAGCCGGTACTTGTCGAAAAACCGTTCTGTGTAAATGCAGCACAGGCACAGGAGCTTTTGGATTATGCAAAAGAAAAGGGAGTCTTTATTACGGAAGCAATCTGGGTCCGTTATCTTCCGATGTATGAGACGATCAAGCAGACACTGGATTCCGGTATCATTGGGAAACCTAAGCTTTTGACCGCAAATCTTGGTTATGAAATGACGGAAAAGGAAAGGTTGGTAGATCCGAAACTGGCAGGTGGTGCGCTTTTGGATGTTGGTATTTATCCGTTAAATTTTGCTTATATGTTATTTGGAAATGATATTGATAAAATCGAGGCATCTGCAGTGTTGAAAGATGGGATCGATACACAGGACAGCATGACTCTGACCTATAAGGATGGCAGAATGGCAGTCCTGAACAGCTCTATGGTGGCAGTCAGCGACAGACTTGGTATCATTCAGGGAACAAAGGGTTATATGGTCATAGAGAATATCAATAATTATCAGTCTATGACTGTTTATGATGCTGATTATAAAAAGATTCTGTACAGAAAATGTCCAAAGCAGATTTCCGGCTATGAATATGAAGTGCTTGCCTGCAGAGATGCATTAAAGAAGAAGGCTTTATCCTGTGAGGCAATGCCACATGAGGAAATTATGCGTCTGATGCATGCCATGGATGAAATCCGTGAAAAGATTGGTCTTGCTTATCCGTGTGAAACAGAGGATGGAAAGACAGAAGAGAAGAATTGAAAAAACAGGGATAAAAAGCCGGGAAGCATTATGCTTCCCGGCTTTTTGTTTTAGGTAATTTGGAAATGCCGAGCCGTTCTGCAATCTCACGTTTAACGGCGGTATATTTTTTCTCCGGGATCGGGAGCTCTGTTCCGTCCTGTAAAAGGAGTGCAAATCTGCGGACAGACTGTACATAGATCGGATTTACAAGATGCATACTGTGCACACGGACAAATACATCAGGATATTCACTGAAAATGCGGGACGGAGACTCTGTTGATTCAAAAACACCATCCAGTGTAAAAATTTTGCTGCCGCGTTTGTGGCTCTGGACGCGGATGATCTGCTTATCCAGTAAATATAATTGTTGTTTGTGCTTGCCAAGCAATGTGATATGTCTGCCACTTGGTGCAACGCTGAATTCCTGTGAAAATGGCAGCTCTGTAAAATGAACCGGATAAATGGTATCTCGGGTATCTGCCGGAATGGCATTTGAAACAAAACAGCTATGAATCAGATCATGGCTGATTCGTTTTCCGGATTCGGTATGTTCAATATAATGCTGCCAGGATAATAAAACCCGTTGATGACAACGTATGACAGATTGATCAGGATAATGCGTATCAACGATAAAAGTCAGCAATACTTCACAATGTTGCTTTGTTGAATAAACGACAGAAGCCTGCATGTCAAATACATCAAAAGTCAGATCATGTTCTTCCAATGCATAAGTGTCTGATAAATTCTTTTTTCCGCGGATCATCTGCCCCTGCAGAGGTCCGATCCAGAGAATGTCATCATCCATGGCATCTTTAAAAGGCTGGATGTTGTTTTCATAATATTCTACTAAAATAATAACTGATTTTTGTACGATTTTTCTGGTGTCCATGCTGTATTTCCTTTCTCAAATAAGCTTTTTTAGCATACTTATTTATTGTAGACAAGTTTTTACGGAAATACAAGTTTTTTGGGGAAACAATTCGGAATGAAGCAATTTTGTATCATCTCCGCGCATATTTTGTTATTATTTTCTTCCAACCGTGATTTTACCTGCTTTTTACTTGTGGTTTTATGTGAGGAACGATAGGATAAATATATACTTATTTTTTAGGAGGCATGAAATGAAGAAGAGAGGAATGAGGAAGGTATTGTTTACAATTGCCTGTGTAATGTTATTTGCCATTGCAGGCGGCAGACAGGTTTTCGCACAGGGGGAAAATCTGACATTACAGGAAATGCAGAGAGCGGTTTCTGTATCAGAGACTGCAAGTGGAAGTCATGCATGGGGAGAAAATGATACACCGTTTATAGCAAGACTCACACTTCGGTCGGATGGACAGCTGACAGCAAAGATTCAAAAAACGACAAGCCAGAACTGGGGACAGCTTGGTATGGACTTCAGTTTGTATGACGCATCCGGTAGATGCTTAACGATATACAGGGATGAAGTGAATGAAAGAACAACAGCGCAATGGAAGTGTGGGCTTTTGGCAGGGACTTATTATATCAAAGAAGATATGACACTTTACTGTACGGGCGCACAGACTTCGGCGTACAGCTTTGATTTTCAGGCAGGCGACTGTTTTGAAAAGGAATACAATAACACAAAAGAAACAGCAACTAAGATCCGGACGGACAAACCGTATACAGGACAGCTTGGTGATGGTTTTTCCAATGTCGCTTCGGAGCAGTACAGGGATATGTGTGATGTGTACCGGGTAGAACTGAAAAAAGGATGGACCTATCAGGTCAACGTTGGACCGTTACAGGGATTGGCAATTGCTTATCTTTTTGATAAAGATGCACAGCTTGGAAATTCCTGGAAGGATTATGGTACCAATCAGAATGTGGTTGTACCATACACAGGATCTTACTATATCCAGATCTTCAATTACAGTGATGACCAATATGAATATAATCTGAATGTCAAAACCGTTGCACCTGTCGGTACCACGCTTACAAAAGTGAAAAAAGGAAACAAAGCATTTACCGCAACATGGAAAAAACAAAGCGTCAGCGGTTATGAGCTGTCTTATGCCACAAACAAGAAGTTTAAAAAGGCAAAGACAAAGAAAATAGCAGCCTCCAAGAAAAAGGTAACGATCAAAAAGCTGAAAAAGAACCGGAAATATTATGTAAGGATCCGCACCTATAAAATGATCAATGGCAAAAAATATACCTCCGCATGGTCAAAAGCAAAAACGGTCGTTGTGAAATAGAAAAAATACATAGAAAATTGAAAAAAAATGCAGAATTATTATACATGTATACAATTATTCTCTTGTACAAATAAAAAATATCGTTTATAATATTGCTTGGGCAATGGGGTCCATTTCATGTATATTATTAAACCAAAGGAGGACATTGAAAATGTCATATGTTGATGAAGTCATTGAACTGGTTATTGCAAAGAACCCAGCTCAGCCTGAATTCCATCAGGCAGTCAAAGAAGTATTGGAGTCTCTTCGTACAGTCATAGAAGCAAACGAAGAAGAGTACAGAAAGAACGCTTTATTAGAGAGATTAACAACACCGGAAAGAATTATCATGTTCCGTGTTCCTTGGGTAGATGATAAGGGACAGGTTCAGGTAAACAACGGTTTCCGTGTACAGTTTAATAGTGCAATTGGACCTTACAAGGGTGGTCTTCGTTTCCATCCATCTGTAAACCTTGGTATTATCAAATTCTTAGGATTTGAGCAGATCTTCAAAAACTCCTTAACAGGCCTTCCAATCGGCGGCGGTAAAGGTGGTTCTGATTTTGATCCTAAGGGTAAATCAGACAGAGAAGTTATGGCATTCTGCCAGAGCTTTATGACAGAGCTTTGCAAGCATATCGGAGCTGATACAGACGTTCCTGCCGGTGATATCGGTGTTGGCGGACGTGAGATCGGTTATTTGTATGGTCAGTATAAGAGAATCCGCAACTTATATGAAGGCGTTTTAACAGGTAAAGGTCTTACATACGGCGGATCTTTAGCAAGAACAGAAGCTACAGGATATGGTTTATTATACTTCACAGAAGAAATGCTCAAGTGCAACGGCAAAGACATCAAAGGCAAGACAATCGCTGTTTCAGGTGCCGGTAATGTTGCTATCTATGCAATCCAGAAAGCACAGCAGCTTGGTGCTAAGCCTGTTACATGTTCTGATTCTACAGGCTGGATCTATGATCCGGAAGGAATCGATGTAGCACTTCTGAAAGAAGTCAAAGAAGTAAAACGTGCACGTCTGACAGAGTACGCTGCAGCAAGAAAGAGCGCAGAGTATCATGAAAAGAAGAACGGCGAGCATGGCGTATGGAATGTAAAATGCGATATCGCTCTTCCATGTGCAACACAGAACGAATTAAATCTGGATGATGCAAAAGCACTTGTTGCAAACGGATGCTTCGCAGTAGCTGAAGGTGCTAACATGCCTACTACATTAGAAGCTACGCAGTATCTGCAGGAGAACGGCATTCTGTTCTGCCCGGGTAAAGCAAGTAACGCCGGCGGTGTTGCTACATCTGCTCTGGAAATGAGCCAGAACAGCGAGAGACTTTCTTGGACATTCGAGGAAGTTGATGCAAAACTGCAGGGTATCATGGTTAACATCTTCCACAATCTGGATGATGCAGCTAAGAAGTGCGGTCAGGAAGGCAACTACGTTGTAGGTGCTAACGTAGCCGGATTCTTAAAGGTTGCAGAGGCTATGAAGGCTCAGGGTATTGTCTAAGAGTTGATTTCTAAAATATAAGGTAATATTGATAAGTCCTGTAAACCCAGTGTTTATGGGACTTTTCTTTATGCATGGATGATACAAAAGAATTGTCAGAACATTCATAAATAGATGATAATTTACGTTGTGTTGAGTTCGCTATATACACGCGGTACACAAGTGATATACAGGTGGTATACACTCTGTATTTGCTGTTTTGGGATGATTTTTCCTGTTTTTCATCCGTTTGATTTAGTAAGCTTTTGGCTGAATATGAGTGTAATGCCTAATGTGTTTCATCATTATAAGTGTATCCAGCAATCCTAGCGAAATGATTTCATTTGCTTACAAGGATGAAATCATGAGCGGTGTTTGAAAATTTATTTTCAAACATTGATTTGTGTTTTAAATTTTGTTCACTTCCGTAAGAAGTTCTTCTAAAGTCTTATGGGTGTACATTCCCTTGGTGGTGTCGTTTTTCATACTGTGTCCCATAATCAGTTTGATACATACGTCATTTGCTCCGGCGTTGTCCATAAGTGAAGCAAAGGTGTGTCTGCCATCGTGGGGCAGATGTTTCATTTTGAGTTTTCCCATGCACGTATTAAAATTCCCGTTCATATAGGTTCCGTAGGTGTAATGATTTCCAAACTTGTTATTGATCAGGTATTTCTTGTTCGGATCGTATCGGTTCTTGACGAGAGGGATAATCTTATCGTTCAGTGGGATAATTCTGTCTTTCCCGGCTTCGGTTTTCATACCACCTACCATGTACTTTTCATCTAAATGGACATTTTCCGTCTGGATTTCCAACAGCTCGGTTGGTCGCAAGCCTGTGTAAATCATTATCAGGATGATATCTACATTGTTGATTTCATATAGCTTCGACCAGAGTGTTTTGATTTCCTCATCGGAATACCTGTCATGGATTCGCTCCGTAGAGTTTGTCCATTCATAAACCAGACCTTCTGTTAAATCCCTGTCTATGTATTCGTTCAGTTTGGCGTATTGATACATAGCCTTCAGGACGGCTCGCATGGAAGAAATCGTAGTTTGTGATTTGTGATTGTAGGCATTTAAGCATTGTTGAAGATCATTTGTCCTGATGGAAATAAATTTGCGGTCATGCAGCTCACTGAAATGATGAAAAGCAATCTCATAATTTCGCCATGTAGAATCACTAATCTGGTTCTTAAGCGCTTTCCGGTATTTCTTCCATTTCTCATACATCTCTGCAAAAGTAGGAGAGTTCGAGTATTTCATATGCTCCGGAACAACCGCACCGCTATTGTATTCAGCAAGATAGGTATAAGCCATTTCCGGTTTGGCGAAGTAAGCCAGGTAGGTGTATTTTCGCTTGACCTTCCCGGTATCGTCTTCCACAAGTTTCGAGATACGGACAGCGTAGGGCTTTCGTCGTTTGCCACCAAGCTTGATTACGCTGCCGTAAGAGTTTGGTAACTTCATATTTAACCTTCTTTCTGCATTTGTTCTAATTGTTTAAGGCAATACTCTGCATATTCCTTGTAGCGTTTTACTCTTGCAATTTCATTTGGAATATCAAAAGCATAAATGGACTTCGGAAGCAGGTCAGAACGTTTGGTAGGATTAGCCACCTTGTATGCAGAGAGCTTATACTCTACAAAATCTTTCACTTCTTTTTCCAGTTCTGCCAACTTGGTTAATGGTATCTGGGCAACGTCTTTTCCAGTCTCATTTGAATAGACATGGATCAAGCCATCTTCAGCAATTTCTTTTACATCAACAGATCCGGTTGCAGTATCGAAGGAATCCTGTAAATGGGCTTCCTGAAGAAGTTCATATTCAACCGTATAGCCGATATCATGCAGGTAGGAGAGAACACCGTAATAAGGTTGTTCATATTCATCAATGTAGTATTTGCGTATTTCATAGGAATTGAAATAGTCATCGATGATCGCATTCACAAAATCATTGGTGCATTCGCAATATTGCATTAAATCTCCATTTTCATTAGGAATAAATGCTTCCATAGGTATCTTGTAACCGCTGGCTAGTACTTTGAGAAAACTCTCAGTTACAGGTTTCTTACCGTTTTCTACGTTACAGTAATGTGTTCTGGAAATTCCAAAGTCTTTTGCTAGTTGGTTCTGTGATAACCCCCTTTCTTTTCGGATTTGAATGATCCGTTCCCGGATTTCATCTTGATTTGTCATCATTTTTCATGTACTCCTTTCATTTACACATCATATTTGCTCGTACCATACAAGAAACAGAATTGCCAATATGTACTATATAGTACATAATTAGTATAGACAACAACAGCAACAATGTCAACAAAAATATGGAGGAGAAACAAGTGAAAAAAGAAGAAGTAAAACTGCTGATGAAGCAAAATCAGGTAAAGCAGTGGGAAGTGGCGGAAGCAATGGGTATTTCCGAATTTACGTTTTGTAGATGGCTAAGGAAGGATTTGAAGGGGAAGCAGCTTGAACGGCTGAATTCGGCGATTAAGAAGGTCAGAAACGGCAAAGAGGAGACGTATGGAGAGGAGAAACGCTAATGGAACGAGTTACGACAAAAGAGGCTGCAAAATTGCTTAACATGGATGTTGTGACCTTGCAGTTTTTGATGAGACAGGAGAGATTGCCTATCGGCTATGCTATCAAGAAGGATGGAAAGAGCCGCTATCATTACATCATTTACAGAAGTATGCTGGATGCGTTTATTCAGAGCAGAGGGAAATGCTAAATGGCAGGAAAACGATATTACTGGTTGAAATTGCAGGTCAGCTTCTTTCAGGAACTAATCATCAAACAACTGCGAACTTTGCCGGAGGGAGATAGTATCGTCCTGCTTTATCTGAAACTGTTGTTAAAGGCAATTAACACAGAAGGGATTATTTACTATCAGCATATTTTGCCGACCTTAGATGAAGAAATAGCATTGGATACGGGAGAGAAGCCGGCACTTGTGAAACTGACGATTTCTGCTTTGTGCCAATATCATGCGGCTGTGTTTTTGGACGATCAATCGTTACAGTTATTGTACTTGGAGGACATGGTTGGAAGTGAGAGCACTTCAGCATCCAGAGTCAGAAATCATAGGGTGAGTCAAAAGCTCCTAAAGGAAAAAGAGCGGGCGACGTTACAATGTAATGAAACTGTAACGGAAGGTAACACCACAGAAATTTCTGGTAGCATAGAGATAGAGAATAGTAAAAAAGAAGAGAAGAAGACAAAGAAAGAGGGAGAACCAGAAATAGAGGAAATTCCTTCTTACTTTGCTGATACAGTGCTGAATAGTATGTTTCTTTCTTACCTGGAATATCGAAAAGAAAATGGCAAGGAAGTGAAGGGGAAAGCAATCGGTTATTGCATTGATAAGCTGGAAAGTTTATCGAATTCTCCAGTAGAACAAGTGGCAATTATTAAGCAGACAATTCAGAATGGCTGGACAGATTTCTTCCCATTGAAAGGGAAAAAGGAAAAGGTGAGCGGAAGCAATGTAAGTTCATGGTTGGAGCGTGAAAAGATACAAAGTAGGGGAGGTGTTTTCGGTGACTAAACAGGAATTTGCAACATTGGTTGTAGCCATGCAGACAATGTATGGAGAAGATTTTATTGGGACGGAACAAGCGCTGGATGTGTGGTACATACTATTACATGATCTGGACTATCAGATATTATCAAAGGCACTTCAACAATATATGCTGACAAATAAATTCAAGCCGACCGTTGCGGAACTGCGGGAGATTTATGCAGAGCTGGTTAGCCCGGTGATTTCTGATTGGAGTGAAGGCTGGGAGAAAGTCAGCAAGGCAATCGGGCATTACGGAATGTATCAGGAGAAAGCTGCAATGGAAAGCTTTGATGAAGTTACCCGAGAAGTCGTAAAGCGCTTGGGGTTTCAGAATATCTGCCTGTCGGAAAATATCGTTGCTGACCGGGCAAGATTTGCAGAAATTTACCAAGTTATTCAAAGGCGGAAAAGAACAGAAGTGAACGTAGGAAGTGCATTGCCGAACTTACGAGAAATGGTGCAGAATCGCTTGGCTGAACTGGCACAGAAAGGGCAAAATTCAATAGAACAGGAAAAGGATAAAAACTAACTTAGCAAGCACTGCCTGTGTTCCCTCACAGGCGATAAAATGAGCGATTTCTCTTAAAGAAGAAATGCTCAAATTTATTGTTCAGGGAGAATTCCCTAACCCTTAAAATTATGAGAAAGGATGGAGCGATATGGCAAAGGATAGAGCCAATAGAACGAGGAAAAAAGAACTGAAAATTTATTTGAGTGATAATGAGAAATATATCCTGGACAGAAAGGTGGAACTGTCTAAGAGGAAGAGTGCTTCGGATTATATCAGGACATTGATACTTTTTGGATTTGTTTATGATGTGGATTATTCTTACCTAAGACAGTATAACGAAACGCTTGGAAAAATCAGCGGAAATCTGAATCAGATTGCGAAGAGAATTAACAGTACCGGGAATGTTTATGAAGAGGATATGGCAGAAGTGAAAGCGATTATGGACGAGGTGTGGAGGACGCAGAAGGCGATGTTGAAGAAGCAGCCGTTGATACATAATAAATAACTTGAAAATAACAAGGATGTTGCGGAGCGTATATTCTAAACAAAGAAAAAGAAAGCACTAAGTTTGTTTTAGGCACTCATGGGTGGAGAACTTGTCATTATACATAATATTGTATTATTCGAAAGAGCGAATTATAATAACATTCGGAGGGATAGATATGGATTATATGACATTAAAAGAAGCTAGTGAAAAATGGGGTGTAACACCTCGGTGGATAAATTATTATTGCTCTGCCGGACGTATTCCCGGTGCTGTAAAGATGGGAACGGTTTGGCTGATACCCAAATCAGCGCAAAAACCTAAGGATGGTAGAAGAAAGGAAAATAAACATGAGTAAAATATTACTGCTTGAAGATGATTTAAGTTTGATTAGCGGGTTTTCCTTTGCTTTTAGAAAGCAGGGATTTGAATTAGCCGTTGCCAGAACACTAAAAGAAGCAAATGAGTTATGGGGTGAGGGCAAGTATGATTTACTGGTTTTGGATGTATCTTTGCCCGATGGTACAGGTTTTGAATTTTGCGAAAAAGTTAGACAAGTTTCAAAAGTGCCGATTATCTTTTTGACTGCTTCTGACGAGGAAATGAATATTATTATGGGGCTGGATATTGGTGGTGATGATTACATCACAAAACCATTTAAGTTGGGAGTTTTGGTGTCAAGAATAAATGCTTTGCTTCGGAGAGCAAAGGACTTTAATTCAACTGATACAGAACTGCAATCAAATGGAATTAAGGTGCTTTTGCTGCAGGGACAAGTATTCAAAAATGAGAAGCTGATTGATTTGACTGCCGCAGAATATAAGCTGCTTTGTTTGTTCATGAAAAATCCCAATGTGGTACTTACAAAGGAACAGATACTGGATAAGCTGTGGGATTGTGAGGGTAACTATATTGACAGCAGTACGCTTACTGTATATATGCGCAGATTGAGAATGAAGATTGAGGATAATCCGAGTGAACCGCAAATGTTATTAACGGTACGACGTATGGGCTATAAGTGGAATGTTTTGGGTTGAGGTGTTCTATGAAAATATTTGTAAATAAAGACATAAAACATTTTTTTCTTGCAATAATGGTCGTTCTTGTAAATTTCCTTGTCCTGACGGAAGTATTGATTTGGGTGCTGTATGAGAAATTTTCTTTTTGGGTACTGTTACTTTCTTTATTGACAACGTTTGCAATTTTGATGGTCTGTTTTTTGTATTTTCTCAGACAAAACAAAATGTTGGAGGATGCGGTATCACAGATTAATTCTTATCTTGCAGGAAATGTAAATGCCCGTATTGAATGTGATGATGAGGGCGAATTATATAGATTATTCCATTCAATAAATTCACTAGCTGCGGTGTTAAACGCCCATGCAGCGAATGAAGCAAGGGAAAAGGAATTTTTGAAAAATACTATATCTGATATATCGCATCAATTGAAAACGCCGTTGGCAGCACTGAATATTTATAATGGTTTGTTGCAGGATGAAGCGGAGGAACTGCCAAACATAAAAGAATTTGCCACACTATCAGAACAGGAACTTGATCGTATTGAAACATTGGTTCAAAGTCTTTTAAAGATTACAAAGCTGGATGCCGGCTCCATTGTGATTGAGAAAAGTATGGAGAGCGTAGCTGATATGATGCAGGATGTTGAACTGCATTTTGCATATAGGGCCAGACAGGAACAGAAGGAAATCCTTTTGTCTGGATCAGAGGATATTTCACTCCTTTGTGACCGTGACTGGCTGATCGAAGCCATAGATAATATTGTAAAAAATGCGCTCGACCATACAGCAAATGGGGATACAGTTCGCATTGAATGGAAAGCTTTATCCAATGCCGTTCAAATCTCTATAAAAGATAACGGCTACGGGATTCACCCGGAGGATTTACACCATATTTTCAAGAGGTTTTATCGTAGCCGTTTTTCAAAGGATAAGCAAGGAATTGGACTTGGTCTGCCTTTGGCAAAAGCAATCATTGAAGCACATAGCGGCTCCATTGAGGTTGACAGCGAATTGGGCAGAGGGACGACTTTCACAATGAATTTTCTGATTCCTACAAAATTGTAGGCTGACTGTAGCCTTGCAGTAATATTCATGTGCTATTCTTTCAGACATAGGACAGGGGCAAAGTCAACCTGCCTAATATTAAAATCATTGAGAAAGAGGTGTTTGCACTATGAACTTATTAGAGGTCAATAATATTTGTAAGACCTATGGCAGCGGAGAGACCGCTGTGAAGGCATTGAAAAATGTCAGTTTTTCCGTTCCAAAAGGTGAGTATGTAGCGATTGTCGGGGAGTCTGGTTCTGGAAAAAGTACACTCCTAAACATGATTGGTGCTCTGGACACGCCAACGTCGGGCAAGGTAATGATTGATGGAAAGGATATTTTCTCCATGAATGATCGAAAACTTACTGTGTTCCGGCGCAGAAATATTGGCTTTATCTTTCAGGCGTTCAATCTTGTTCCGGAGCTTACTGTAGAGCAGAATATTATTTTTCCGGTACTTCTTGATTATCAGAAACCCGACAAGAAGTATCTGGAAGAACTGCTTACTGTTCTGAATTTGCAGGAGCGCAGAAATCACTTGCCGAGCCAGTTATCCGGTGGTCAACAGCAGAGAGTAGCGATTGGACGAGCACTTATTACCAGACCGTCACTCATACTCGCTGATGAGCCGACAGGAAATCTGGACACACAGAACAGTAGTGAGGTCATTGCATTGCTGAAAGAGGCATCGAAAAAATACGAACAGACTATCATCATGATTACTCACAATCGCAGCATCGCACAGACTGCAGATCGTGTATTGCAGGTATCAGATGGTGTACTAACTGATTTCGGGAGGTGTAGGGAATGAGAAGTTATTTAAGTCTTGTGCCCATCTCTGCAAAAGTACATAAACGTCAGAGTCGAATGACACGAATTTGTATCATTCTTGCGGTGTTTCTCGTAACATCTATCTTCTCTATGGCTGATATGTGGACGGATGCAGAAACAACAGCAATGCGTTATAATCATGGAGACTGGCATATTGCTTTACAAAATGTTTCGGAGGATGAAGCAGAACAGATTAGAAAGAACTCTGGAGTTGAAGTTTCTTCTTGGTACGATGAGATAAATACCGATGCAGAACAGAATTATTACATAGATGGTAAAAATGCAGTTTTATATGGCATTGAGGAAAGCTACATTACAGATATTATGAAGTATCCGACAGAGGGAGTGTACCCGCAGAATGAAAATGAAGTTGCTCTTAGTGCTGATGCAAAAGAACTTTTTAGTGTAAAGATTGGAGATGAAATTACTTTAGATACTCCTATGGGAGACGTTAAATATACCATTTCCGGATTTTATGAGGATGATACAGAGTATAACGATATTATTGGTGGATGCTGTGTGTTTATGAATCGGAAGGCTTTTGACGAAATCCGTAGGCTTAACGGTATAGAGTCTGCATCTCAATTCTACATTCGTTTCCAAAATGAAAACGGTCTGAAGAAAACGATTGCAGATATAATGCAACAATATAATCTGACTGCCGAAAATGTAAAGGAGAATACAGCTGTTTTAGGAATGTTGGGAGCCAGCAGTAACGAAAGTGTAAATGGACTTTATCCATTGGCAGTGGCTTGTTTTGTTATTATATTGATTGCAGGTGTATTTATGATTTCAAGCTGTATGAATAGCAATGTGGCACAACGGACAAAGTTTTTCGGTATGATGCGTTGTATTGGTGCAAGCAAGCAGCAGATAATCCGTTTTGTCAGGCTTGAAGCACTAAACTGGTGTAAAACGGCAATCCCGATGGGCTGTGTATTAGGGATAGTGACCTGTTGGATATTATGTGCAATCTTAAGGTTTTTTGTGAAAGGTGAATGGGTTGATATGCCACTTTTTGCGGTAAGTATAAACGGTATTCTTTGCGGCGCTTTAGTTGGTGTCATTACTGTATTTATTGCAGCCCATTCTCCGGCGAAGCAAGCAGCTATGGTTTCTCCGGTTGCGGCGGTATCTGGCAATGCAGATATGTCTAAAAATGTTAATCATGCAGCCAAAACAAGATTTTTAAAAGTTGAAACATCACTGGGCATCCATCATGCAACCGGCACGAAGAAAAATTTATTCCTTATGACAGGATCCTTCGCACTTATGATCGTGCTTTTTTTGGCATTTTCTGCCTGCCTTGATCTTGTGCATAAGCTTCTCCCATCAGTGACCAGCAAATTCACACCGGATATTACAATTGCAAGCCAAGATGACACGAATTCTTTGGATGGGAATCTTCCGGAAAAAATAGCTGAAATAGAGGGCGTAGAATCGGCTTTTGGTATGATGACACGCACAGCATTATCCGTTGAGGTTAATGGCAATGAAACAGAAATTGATTTGTTTTCCCATGATAAGACTCTGCTTGATACATTCAAGAAGTCAGTAATCAGCGGTGATATATCAAGAGTTTATGAAGATGGGAATTATGCGATGGCAGTATATAATCAAGATAACCGTTTGGATGTCGGGGATAAAATTAAGATTGGAAACCAAGAACTTGAGATTGTCTGCGTTACTTCCGAGGGTGTAGGAAGTGTCAGCGGTGCACCGACTGTGGTCTGCTCGGAAAAAACCTTTATGCGTCTGACGGGAGAGTGCAGATTTGCTATGATAAGTGTAGTATTGAAAAAAGATGTATCGGAGGCGGCAGTAAGTAAAATTCGTGATTTGGCGGGCGATTATTTATTTGTAGATAACCGGGAAGAAAATAGTGACATCAACGGTTCTTATTGGGTATTCCGAATTGCATCATATGGCTTTCTGGCAATCATTTCTCTGATTACGGTGCTGAATATTACAAACAGTATTTCCATGGGTGTATCTGCAAGGATAAAGCAATATGGAGCTATGCGTGCTGTTGGTATGGGAAGCGGGCAGGTTGCGAAGATGATAACTGCTGAAGCAGTCACATATGCTATCTGCGGCACAGCTGCCGGAATTGTACTTGGGCTGCTACTTCACTATCTGATTTATGCAAAGGTTGTTATTACTCATTTTGGCGGTTCATGGAATATTCCTTTTACTGCTATTGCAATTGTACTTTTACTGGTTGCTTTCTCATGTATTGTGGCGATATATGCTCCAGCAAAACGTATCCGCAATATGGCAATTACGGCAACAATCAACGAATTATGATGCATAGTTGGTAGGAGAGATATAAAAATGTGAAAGTTTTATTATTAACATTTGAGGAGAATGAAGAGGATACTCTTACCCGTATTTTGTCGTGTATAGGTAATAGAACAGAGATTTTGGAATATGAAGATAAAGGTATACTTCAATTTGAAGGACTTTGTATTGACAAGTATAAGCGGAACGTGGTTCGTGAGGAAAATGAGATTGAACTGACATATACTGAGTTTGAAATTCTATTGTTGTTAGCCAACAATCCAGGCAGAATGTTTAGCAAAGAGCAGATATATGATAGTGTTTGGAAAGAACCATATTCCGGCGATTACAATATTGTCATGAGTCATATTCGCAACATACGGGAAAAGATAGAAGATAACCCAAGCAAGCCAGTTTACATACAGACGGTTTGGGGAGTCAGTTATAAATTTAATAACAAACTAAAATGAGCAGGTATTGCAGAGTGTTTGTAATATCTGCTTTTTATATGGCTGATAATAATGTTAATATCACAAAATGAAGATTTTTCTTGATAAAAAACATGGCAAGGTATAGTATAAATATACTAGGTGTATTGTGCACATTTTGGATTGAGGTGTCGCAAATGAGGATTGTTGATTTATTTTCAGGAGCAGGTGGATTAACCTTTGGTTTCTACTATAATAGAGAAAATAACACATTTGTTAGAAATGAAAATTGTAATATTATTTTTGCGAATGAATATGATCATGCGGCAGCAGAATCGTTTCGTATTAATTTCCCGGATATTAATATGATTAATCAAGATATAAAGGAATTAACAGAAGAACAGGTCAGAGCATTAATAGGAGAAGAAGAGGTTGATTTAATTATAGGAGGTCCGCCGTGTCAATCCTATAGTACTATTGGTCGTAGAGTATATGATGATAAAGCAAAATTGTATAATGAATATTATAGGATGCTGTCAATAATTAGACCTAGAATGTTTCTATTTGAAAATGTAAAAGGAATGTTATCAATGAAAGATGAAAAAGGGAATTTGGTCATTGATAATATAAAAAATATGTTTGAGAATATCAATGAAGAATTAGGATATAATATTGTGTATGATACAATAGATGCTGTGAATTACGGAGTTCCACAGCATAGAGAAAGAGTATTTATTATTGGCATTAGAAATGACTTAGATATAGAGTGGGATTTTAATCAATTAGAAGTAGAGCCAGAACAATTAACTTTGGAGGAGGCTATATCGGATTTGCCGCATATTGCATCTGGAGAAAATATTCATGAATATGGAGAGGAACAGCCGGAAAATGATTATCAAAGATTGATGCGAGGTACAAATACTGAACTTTCCGCACATTTTTTAGCTGTATATGGGGATAAAATACAGACAATTATGGATAATGTAATCCAAGGGGAGGGAAAGGATTACATTAATTCTTTGGTTGATCAAGGCATACTAGAAGAGCAATATAGATTAACCTCTGGATATAAAAATACATATGGAAGGTTATATGCGAATCAACCCTGTACAACCATTACAAATAATATGTCAACGCCATCTGGTTTAAGATGTATACACTATGAACAAAATCGAGCTTTAACACCTCGTGAAGGAGCACGAATTCAGTCTTTTCCGGATTGGTTTCAATTTACGGGAAATAAAAGAGAAATAAAAACACAAATAGGAAACGCAGTACCACCATTACTAGCGATGAAGTTTGCAGAACAGTTGGAGGAAATTTTAGGATAGTGGGGTGAAATCGTGCAGAATACAGAAAGTACAATTTATTTTAATTTTTCATATTTTGCGTTACGCCTTTTGGGAAAAGGGTTGTATTCTAATCATTGGACGGCAATTGCTGAGTTGGTGGCTAATGGATTAGATGCACAGGCGGATTCTGTAAAAATCTATATAAATTTAATAGATCAAGAAAATGCTTCAATTGAAATTTTTGATAATGGTTCAGGAATGGATTACAATGATTTATCTGAAAAATATGTACTTATTGGGAAAGATAAGCGAGAAGATGACCAGATAAGTGAAGAGATAAAGAAACAATTAATGGGCAGAAAAGGGATTGGAAAGTTAGCTGCTCTATATATGTCTAATAAATATTATTTGGTTTCAAAGAAAAACGGTAAAGAAACGGCATGGTGTTTAGATGCATCGAATGTTAAAGATTCGGATATTCCAAAACTTGATAAGTGTATAGTATCAAATATAGGGATAGAATGTTATCAAGAATGGGAAAAAATCCAGACGGGTACATTAATAAGATTGACTAATGTAAATCTTACAAATTTTGGTGTAAAAACATTAGAAGGATTAAAAGCTAGGCTATCTGATTTTTATTTAACAGATGAGTTAAAGGGAAAAATAGAAGTTTGTGTTATAAATAATGCTGGTGATAATATAAGCTTTGAGGAAGTAAAAAAATCAATTGCTTTTAAAAATTTTTATGCTTTTTACAATAATACTGATGTGGATTTAGAATCTAAATTATCTAAGTATGTAAAAATCGGTAGTACAATTGAAGAGATAACAGAGATTCCTAGAAAAGTCCAAGTATTAGATGCGAATAATTATGAAATAGAGGGTAAGAAAAATTTTATAAAAGCTGACGGAACACTAACAAAAGAAAAAATGCCATATCGTATGACTGGATGGATTGGTATTCATACATCGATTAAAAAGGTAGAGGCACAGTGGAATGATGAGGAATATCTAAAAAATAAAGTATATAGACCGAATCAGCTGAGATTATATGTTCGAAATAAATTGGCAGTTGAAAACTTTCTTGATTATGTGAAAAATACACAGGCATTTGCAAATTATATTGAGGGTGAAATCAGTTTTGATATATTGGATGATAATGAATTAGGAGATATTGCAACTTCAAACAGACAAGGATTTGTTGAAGACAATGAAAGAGTTCAGTTATTGATTGATATATTAAAACCAATTATTAATGCACTTATTCGTGCAAGATCTAATATTGGTACACAAATAAATAATGAGGAAAAAGAATTTCGAAGAGCGGAAACTGAGAGAATAGAAAAGGAAAGAAGGGAAGAGGAAGAGAGACGCATCAAGGCAGAAAGAGAGAGAGAAGCTGCAGTTGCACAAAAAGAACAAGCGGAAAAAGAAAAAAATGAGCAAGAAAAGAGAGCAGAATTATTAAATGCACATTTGGGAAGTGAGAAGAAAAGAAATCATTTTTTAGTAGATTCACTTGATGAGGATCAAATAAATTTTGCTAAACGGTTGCATATGATACGCATAAATTCTTCTACGATTTCTAAAGTTGTAAAAAACAATGTCATGAAATTAAAACGAGGAAAATTCAAAGAAGAAGATGCATGGGATTGTTTGAAAAAAATTTCTTATTTAAATTCGAGAATGCAGGCTGTATTAGAATATAGTGCAATGGCACAATTTAATACTAAAGAAGAGTTTATGGAAGGGAATCTTTTTGACTTCATAGAAGAATATGCTATGAATATTTTGAATCGTTCTGACAGGCTTAAAGTTCAGGTCGTTCGAAGTGATACTGAGGGAATAGAAATGAAATTCGTTCCACAGAATATTGCTATTATTTTGGATAATGTAGTTAGCAATTCCACAAAATATAATGCGAATGAATTAAGAGTTTTATTAGGAAAAGATGAAAAACAATATACAATAGATTTTATTGATGACGGTGATGGTGTTAGTTCTGATATAGCTGACTTGAATGAACTGTTTGAGTTTGGTAAAGGATATACTTTAACAGGAACTGGCGTGGGTTTGTATCATATAAAAGATATTGTAGAAAAAGATTTGCAAGGAACTGTGACGATAGAGTCCGAACCCCAGAAAGGGTTTGCATTGCATGTGAGGTTTGGTAAAGTATGAGATACGATTTGAACATATTGTGGGTTGAAGATACAGCAACCTACTATGAAGAAACAAAAGAAATCTTGGAAACATATGCGGAGGATAATGGAATCTCATTAAAGTTTCATTATATACAAGATGTAAATGTGTTTTTTGAGAAAATAAAAAATAATGAGAAGGGTTTTAGACTTTATGATATCTTTTTCATAGATTATTCATTATCATCTGGAATTGTAGGTAGTCAATTAATAACAGATTTAAGAGCTAAAAATATGGACTCAGATATTCTTTTTTATTCGTCGGATAAAGAAAGTGAGATACGAAGGATAATAGAAGAAGATATAGGTTCATTTGAAGGAGTTTATGTCGCGAATAGAGATAATTTTGATGACAAAAGTTATTTGTTAATTAATAAGAATGCAAGACGTTTGACGTCTTTGTCGAATATTCGAGGTTATCTTATGGACCAAACCTCTGAGAACGATTTTACAGTACAGTCATATATTTTATATAAATTTGATAAGCTTACATCGGTACAAAAACAAGAAATTTCGAACATACTATTGGAATACATAAAGACAAAAAAACATGAATTTACTGAAAAAGTTGATGATCAGATTGCTAATTTGGAAAAAGATGGAATAAAAAATATAAACAAAATTCTTGGCTTAAGTAGTGAACTTTTTCCAATTAGTTTGAAATATGAAATATTTGCGAAGATGTTAGAATATGATTCAGAATTGACTTTTGATGATGTGACAGTAGAACAGTATTTGAGTGAAATCGTAAAAGCAAGAAATACATTGGCACATAAAAAATTAGATGTTTGTAGGACACAGGAATACATACTTTATTATGACACTATGAGACAATTAGAAGCGAGAAAATGCCCAGAAGATTGTATTGAACATAGTGAAAACTATAAAATATCTATTAATGAGTGGAATGAACTTAGGAAAAAAATACATGCATTTGGAAACGAAGTTGATGAAACTCAGAAAAAATTACAAAAAATTGAAGCGGAGACAAATTAGTTACATAATAAACCGCAGTATGGTATTCCTTTCTATATTGCAGAAGATATTGTTTCGGGAGAAAACTATATTTCCCATAATGATATTTATTAGTATCATATGAAAGAGTGGGTTAATATATCCGCCAGATGATAAAATATAGCAAATTCCATTTTATTCAATCATTGTTTGCATATATTATAATCTTTTCAAAAATAGGTGTTCATCGAAATTGTCCGACAATCACTCTATACACGTGATATACAAACGACCTCAAAACCCCAGTAAATCTGAGGACACCTCAGAAGCGGCTATGAAGGCTCAGGGTATTGTCTAATCAGTAAGCGAAAGCTGATAAGCATATAGTATAGTAAGGAAAAGTCCCGGAAATGTATATTTTTGGGACTTTTTGTTATGCGACGAGGAAAATGCACGCATTTATGCGGCGCATTTGACGACCGCTAATCAGAACAAGATTCGCAGAGTGTATCTCGTTTCTGTGTAATAGGAAATTTCATTCATATTTTGGAACCTGCCCCCATATACATGATACAAACAAAAGCGAGGGCAGAGAATATGAAAACAGAAAATTCGGAATTTGATGTATACAAAGATATGCAGGCAAGAACAAATGGCGAGATCTATATTGGTGTGGTCGGACCGGTCAGAACGGGAAAATCCACCTTTATCAAACGATTTATGGATGTGTGCGTTCTGCCGCATATGACAGAGGAATACAGTAAAAAACAGGCGGTGGATGAACTGCCGCAGAGCGGAACCGGTAAGACGATCACAACGACAGAGCCAAAGTTTATCCCGAGTGAGGCAGCACAGATCACGATCGGCGATGTGACGGTAAAAACAAGGCTGATCGACTGTGTCGGTTATATGGTGGATGGTGCGGTCGGTCATATGGAAGAAGATGCGGAGCGCATGGTAAAAACGCCGTGGTATGACTATGAGATCCCGTTTACACAGGCGGCTGAGCTTGGTACATATAAGGTCATTCATGATCATTCCACGATCGGGATCGTGATCACGACAGATGGCAGCTTTTCCGATATCCCACAGGCAAATTATGAACCGGCGCTGGAAAAAACACTGAAGCAGCTTTCGGAGCTTCACAAGCCGTTTCTGGTACTATTAAACAGTGAAAGACCGCTTGCGGAAGAAACGAAGCAGTATGCAGAGGCGTTGTCCTTAAAGTATCAGGTAACGGTTCTTCCGGTTAACTGCACGCAGCTGAAAAAAGAAGATATCAATAGGATCATGGAAAATATCCTGCTGGAATTTCCGATCAGCTGTATGGAATTTTATATGCCAAAATGGGTGGAAATGCTCCCTGCAGAGCATCCGCTGAAAGAAAGTGTACTGCAGGAGATCCGCCAGTTTATGCCGGCTTATTCCTGTATGCGGGATATCATGGAGCATCCGATCATGCTTTCTGACACTTATGTGAAAAAGACGAGGATGGATGGGATCAATCTGGCAGATGGCAGTGTCAAATGCTATCTGGATATTGATGAAAGCTACTATTATGAAATGCTGAGTGACCTGCTCGGACAGCCGGTGGAAAGCGAATATGAGCTTTTGGACTATCTCGAAGAAGCCTCTAAAATGCAGAAGGAATATAAGAAGGTATTGCAGGCGATCGATCAGGTAAGACAGAAGGGATATGGTGTGGTAACACCGGAACGCAGCGAGATTGAGCTGGAAGCACCGGAGGTTATCCGTCATGGCAGCAAATATGGTGTCAAGATCAAGGCAAAGAGCCCATCGATCCATATGATCCGTGCCAATATCGAGACGGAAATCGCACCGATCGTCGGTACCAAGGAACAGGCAGAGGATCTGATCGGGTATATCGGACAGAATGAAACATCTGACGGTATCTGGGATACGAATATTTTTGGCAAAACAGTGGAACAGATGGTACAGGACGGTATTACAACCAAAATTGCAATGATCGGAGAAGAAAGCCAGTTGAAATTACAGGACAGCATGCAGAAGATCGTTAATGACACAAACGGCGGACTGGTTTGCATTATTATTTAACACGGGATAGGGTATGAAGGCGAGTGCTCTGCACTTGAATCATACCCTGTTTCTTGTTATAATCAGCGCAGAGCAGATAAATTCTGCAACAGGAAAATAAGCAATATGAAAGACAGTCAGAATGAAGAAAAACAAATGTGAACATATAATCAGTAAAGTGCAGCCGGGCTCTATTGCCGAAGAAATGGAGATCGAGCCGGGAGATGTACTGCTTTCCATTAATGACGAACCGATCGAGGATGTTTTTGATTACCGCTATATGATCAAAGACGAATATGTGGTCGTATTGATCCGTAAGCCCTACGGCGAGGAATGGGAGCTTGAAATAGAAAAAGACTATGATGATGATCTGGGGCTGGAATTTGAAAATGATCTGATGAGCGAGTACAAAAGCTGCAGCAATAAATGTCTGTTCTGCTTTATCGACCAGATGCCGCCGGGCATGCGTGATACACTGTATTTTAAGGATGACGATTCCCGTCTTTCTTTCTTACAGGGCAATTATATCACGCTGACCAATATGACGGAAAAGGACATTGACAGGATCATCAAGATGCAGCTTGCGCCAATCAATATTTCTGTCCAGTCTACGGAACCGGAGCTGCGCTGTAAGCTGCTCCATAACCGGTTTGCGGGGGACAAGCTGAAGTTCATTGACAAGCTGTATGAAGGACATGTGGAAATGAACGGACAGATCGTCTGCTGTAAAAATATCAATGATGGGGTGCATCTGCGTCGTACGATCGAAGATTTAAGTAAATATCTGCCTTTTATGCGCAGCGTTTCCGCGGTTCCGGCGGGAATTACAAAGTACCGTGATGACCTGCCGAAGCTGGATCTGTATACAAAGGAAGAGGCGGGAGCAGTTATTGATCTGATCGAAAGCTATCAGCAGGGCTTTTATGAAAAATACGGACTGCATTTTATCCATGCCAGTGATGAATGGTATATTTTAGCGGAGCGTGATTTCCCGGAGGAGGAACGCTACGATGGCTATATCCAGCTGGAAAACGGTGTCGGTATGATGCGCCTTTTATGGACGGAGTTTGAAGAAGCACTGCACAGGCAGATTGCAGAAGATACCTATGAGCAACTGAAACAGTCACTTTTGCAGACGATCACGATCGCAACGGGGAAATTGGCAGCACCGATGCTTTCCAAAATTGCAGCGCAGACAATGGAAGCATTTCCGGGACTTCGGATCTATGTGAAGCAGATCCGCAATGATTTCTTTGGGGAAACGATCACGGTTTCCGGGCTGATCACAGCGCAGGATCTGATCGCACAATTACAGGAAGAACGGAAAAACGGAAGAGAGCTGGGCAGTTATCTGCTGATCCCGTCCAATATGCTGCGGACAGGAGAAGAAGTATTCCTCGATGATCTGACGATCACAGATGTGGAGCAGGCACTTTCCATGCATGTGATCGTGGCGGATACGGGCGGAGAAGATCTGCTGCGTGCCATGTTATTCCACGAAACGATGAAACGAAGTAATGAAAACTATGTATACGTAAAGGCTTATGAAGAACAGGAGGAAGGCTATGAGGAATGAGGTATCTGAAAAATTACAGAAATGTCTTTGCTCTGTCAGGGAAAAGACAGATTTTGTGCCACAGGTAGCGATCGTACTTGGTTCCGGTCTGGGGGATTATGCAGATGGCATTCAGGTGGAAGCGGAGATCGACTATAAGGAGATCGAGGGATTTCCGGTATCGACGGTTCCGGGGCATGCAGGCAAATTTATCTTTGGATATGTCGGAACGGTTCCGGTTGTCTGTATGAAAGGACGTGTCCATTATTATGAAGGCTATCCGATCTCGGATGTTGTGCTGCCAACACGGCTGATGCAGCTTCTGGGCGCGAAGATTCTGTTTCTGACCAATGCATCTGGTGGGATCAATCCGGCATTTCATGCAGGAGATCTGATGCTGATCACAGATCATATCGCGACTTTTGTACCGAATCCGCTGATCGGACCAAATTTAGAGCCGGGTGTCAGATTCCCGGATATGAGTCATGTATATGATCCGGCGCTTTCCGATGTGATCCGCAGCGTGGCAAAAGAACAACAAATCCTGCTGCAGGAGGGTGTTTATATCCAGTTTACAGGTCCTTCCTATGAAACACCTGCAGAGGTAAAGATGGCAGGTATTCTGGGCGCGGATGCAGTCGGTATGTCCACTGCTGTGGAAGCGATCGCCGCAGTCCACTTTGGAATGCGTGTATGCGGCATTTCCTGTGTCTGCAATCCGGCGGCGGGCATTTCCAAAGTGCCGCTTTCCCATAAGGAAGTACAGGAAGCGGCAAATGAAGCAGCACCGAAATTCAAAAAGCTGGTAACGGAGAGTGTGATCCGGTTTGGTGAGGTATAATATGTTAGAAACAGAAAAAATCAGACAGCTGATTGCACAGGCGTTAACCGCGCGGACTTTTTCCTATTCGCCGTATTCACATTTTCAGGTCGGCGCAGCCCTTTTGACAAAGGATGGAAAGATTTACAGTGGCTGTAATATCGAAAATGCGGCGTATGGACCGAGCAACTGCGCGGAGCGGACAGCGATCTTCAAAGCAGTTAGCGAAGGGCAACTGGAATTTGCCGCGATCGCGATCACGGGCGGTAAAGAAGGCGAGCATGATTATGCTGCGCCATGCGGTGTCTGCAGGCAGGTTATGATGGAATTCTGTGAGCCTGATTTTGAGATCATCGTGGCAAAAAGTGAGACAGAATATAAGGTATATACATTAAAAGAGCTTTTGCCGGAGGGATTCGGAAGAGCAAATTTACAATGACAAGGAAAGTGAGAAACTGAGAAGAATGAATATCAGATTTTATAATGCAAAGATCCTGACCATGGAAGAGCCTGTGCAGGTAACGGAAGGACAGCTTTGGGTCAGCGGACAGAAAATCGTTTATGTCGGACCGGATGAAGAAATCGAAACTGTTTATGAAAAGAGCGGGCTGCAGACAATCCTGTGGGATCGGGAGATCGACTGTGAGGGTAATCTGTTAATGCCCGGCTTTAAGGATGCCCATGCCCATTCTGCGATGGTACTGTTCCGTTCGATCGCGGATGATGAGCCGCTGCAGGGCTGGCTGGAAAAACGGATCTTCCCGGTAGAAGCCAAAATGACGGGGGAAGATGTATATGAGCTGACAAAAATGTCTGTACTGGAATATCTGACAAGCGGTATTACGGCTGTGTTTGATATGTATCTGACACCGGAAACGATCATCAATGCGTATACAGAATGTGGGATGCGTAATGTGCAGGTCAGCGGACTGAATATGTTCGGTCCTACACCGGAGGTCATGGAAGAGCGTTTCCTGAAGCTGAACGGAGTGAACAGCCTTTCTTCTTATATGCTGGGCATCCATGCGGAATATACCTGCCCGAAGGAACTGCTTTTGCAGGTTGCTGAGATCGTCAAAAGACATAAGGCGCCATTCTTTACTCATCTTGCCGAAACAAAGCGGGAGGTAGAGGAATGCAAAGAAAGATACGGTATGACACCAACACAGCTGTTAAATGATCTGGGGCTGTTTGACTACGGTGGCGGTGGATATCATTGCGTTTATATGGACGATAAGGACATTGAGATCTTTAAAGAAAAGAAGCTGACAGCAGTGACAAATCCGGCTTCCAATCTGAAGCTGGCAAGCGGTATCGCACCGGTCAGCCGCTTTTTAAAAGAAGGCATTCCGGTTGCGATCGGTACAGACGGTGCAGGCTCCAATAACTGTCTGGATATGTTCCGGGAAATGTTCCTTGTCACGGGACTTGCCAAATACCGGGATATGGATGCGGCAAGTACGGATGCCATTGAAGTTTTGAAGATGGCTACAGTCAACGGCGCAAAGGCAATGGGACTTACAGACAGTGATGTACTGGCACCGGGGAAATATGCGGATCTGATCATGATCGATATGCACCAGCCGAATATGCAGCCGATCAACAATATAGCAAAGAATATTGTCTACAGCGGCAGTAAGCAGAATGTAAAAATGACGATGATCGATGGAAAGATCCTGTATGAGGATGGAAAGTTCTTCATCGGGGAAGATCCCGAAAAGCTGTATGCAAAGGCTAACGAAATCGCAGACAGACTGAGACAGGAATAAATGGAGACACTATGGAATATCTGATACTCGCAGCAGCACTTCTGATCTTATTTGTGATCTATCTGATCAGATGCAGTCTGGAAGAAAAGAAATTATGGCGCAATCTGAAAAAAAGCCTGACAGAAAATTACGGAAAGCCTTCTACGAAAAAATACCAGGAAGGCAGGCTGAAAACGATCGCCGGACATTTTCAAAATAAAAAGACGGAAGATGCGATCGATGCCATCACCTGGAACGATCTGGATCTGGACCGGGTATTTCAAAGCATGGATTTTACCTTGTCTGCAGCAGGGGAAGAATCTCTTTATACGATGCTGCGCTGTCCGGTATTTGAAGAAGATACACTTAAGGAACGCGAAACGCTGATCAGGTATTTTATGCTGCATCCGGATGACAGAGTGACAATGCAGATGCTCTTTGCCAAAATCGGCAGAACAGGCAAATATTCTATTTATGATTATATTGCCTATCTGGATGATGTAGAGCAGGGCAGTAACCGGTCACATTATCTGATGCTGGGACTGATGGCAATGGCAGTGATCCTTTGCTTTTTCAATTCGGGCTATGGGCTTTTAGTTCTTTGTGTGCTGTTATGCATCAATATGGTCACATATTTTAAACAGAAAAAGGAAATAGATCCGTATATCACGACTTTTGCTTATTTTATCCGGATTTTAAAAGTGACAGAGGAGTTTTCTGCGCATCCGATCGAGATATTAAAGCCATGGATGGAACAGATCGCTGCAGGACGGGCAAAATTTAAAAAATTCCGCCGCTTTTCTTCTGTGCTGATGCAGCAGAACAGTATGTCGGGGAATCCGATTGATGTGGTAATGGATTATCTGCGGATGGGACTGCATGTGAACCTGATTAAATTTAATACGATGCTGCGGGAAGCAAAAAAATATAAGCAGGACATGATCCGGATCATCGAGACAATGGGTTATATTGAAGCAATGATCTCGATCGGTGCTTACCGGAGCAGCCTGCCTGATTATACTCTTCCGGAATTTGGACAGAAGGGCTTATGTGCAAAAAAGCTGTATCATCCGCTGATCAAGGATCCTGTCGCCAATTCCGTAACGCTTACAAAAGGCATGCTGCTGACCGGTTCCAATGCATCCGGTAAATCTACTTTCTTAAAGACGGTGGCACTTTCCCAGATTCTGGCACAGACGATCTATACAGTTCCGGCTGACGGCTATCAGACGGATTTTTATGCCGTGTATACTTCTATGGCACTGCGGGATGATCTGGCAACAAGCAGCAGCTATTTTATGGTGGAGATCAAATCCTTAAAGCGCATCATTGATGCAGGAAAGGAAAAGAAGCATCCTGTCATGTGTTTTGTGGATGAGGTACTGCGCGGTACCAATACGGTAGAGCGGATCGCCGCATCGACCGAGATCTTAAAGAGTCTGGCAGAAGATCATATTTTCAGCTTTGCAGCCACACATGATGTCGAACTGACGAAGCTTTTGGAAGATGCATATGAGAATTATCATTTTGAGGAACGGATCGAAAATAATGAGATCAGCTTCCCATATCAGCTCTGTCAGGGCAGGGCAAACAGCAGAAATGCGATCAGACTTCTGCAGATGCTCGGTTATGAAGAAGCACTGATACAAAGAGCCGAAAAGCGGGCATCCGATTTTATAGAACAGGGAGAATGGAGTAAATGAAAGTAACGATTTATACAGACGGAGCTGCACGCGGAAACCCGGATGGACCGGGCGGATACGGAACAGTCCTGCAGTATATCGATCAGAGCGGGACATTGCATGAACGCGAATACAGCGCAGGATATAAAAAGACAACCAATAACCGAATGGAGCTGATGGCAGCCATTATCGGGCTGGAGGCGTTGAACCGCCCCTGTGAGGTGGATCTGTATTCCGATTCCCAGTATCTGGTAAAGGCGTTTAACGATCACTGGATCAATGGCTGGCTGAAAAACAACTGGAAGAATTCCCAGAAAAAAGCGGTAAAAAACGTGGATCTGTGGAAGAGACTTCTGGATGCGAAGGCGCAGCATCAGGTACATTTTATCTGGGTTAAGGGACATGCGGGACATCCGGAAAACGAACGCTGCGATAAGCTGGCAACAACTGCGGCGGACGGCACAAACTTACTTGACGATGTTTATGAATAAGTGGTAAGATATGTCCATAGACTGGCACTCATAGGAGGTAGTTATTTTGAATAATCTGATCTTGTTTTTAAATTCGTTTTTTTCTTATATTGTACTGATGGCAGTAATCGTATGTGTTGCAGCGGCGGGCATGTTCGTAGGAATCAAATGCTGGAAGACAAAAGACGCCAAAGAAGAAACGCAGGAGGCTGCGGAGGAAAAAACAGATACAGCAGAGGTTTAAATGAGAGAGGTGCTCTTTACAGAGCACCTCATTTTGTAGTGAGGAAGGAAATCAAGCGACGCTGAAAGAGGTAACTATGCGGCAGAAAAAATATGACATCCTGCTATGGGATGTAGACGGAACCTTATTAAATTTTCTGGCTTCCGAGCGGGAAGCCTTATTTCAGGCATTTGCAGCCTATGATATCACAATCGATGAGGAGATCTACCAGACCTATTCCGAGATCAATCTGGCACTCTGGAAGAAACTGGAAAAAGGAGAAGTGACAAGGCTTAAAGTATTGCGTAACCGTTTTACCCAGTTATTTGTGCTGTTTGCGCCGGGAGAACGGTTTGCGGAGAAAGGGATAGCCTATGAAACACTTGCAGGCATCGATATAGAGGATTTCCGGGCAAAATATCAGCATGGACTGGGCAGTGTCTATTTTTATCAGGAGGATTCCCTGACACTTTGCCAAAAGCTGAAAGAAGAAGGCTTTTATCAGTATATCATAACAAACGGTGTGACGTGGACGCAGACAAATAAGCTGAAGCTGGCAGGCTTTGACAAGGTTATGCGGCAGATCTTTATTTCAGAGGAGATCGGTTATAATAAGCCTGATATCCGTTTTTTTGAGATGTGCATGGAAAAGATCCGGACAGAAGGTGTGGATGTGCCAAAAGACAGGATCCTTGTGATCGGTGATTCCATGACATCGGATATGCAGCTTGCCAAAAATGCAGGCGTGGACTGCTGCCTGTATGATCCGGCGAAAACGGAACGAAAAGCAGGTGCAAGTACCTACGTGATCGATCATCTTTCCCAGTTGGAGGCTTTTTTATGGCAAAAGGAAACGGACAGAGATTAAAAGCACTTTATATATTGAAAATCCTGCAGGAAAATTCAGATGAAAAGCATCTGCTGAAGACACAGCAGATCATAGACAGGCTGGAAGGCTACGGAATCCCTGCAGAGCGGAAAAGTGTATATGCGGATATCAGTGCCCTGAAAGAGCTTGGCTACGAGATCGTCTGTGTCCGGGCAAGAGCAAACGGCGGTTATTATCTGAAAAACCGCAGCTTTGAACTGCCGGAGCTGAAACTTTTGACAGATGCGGTGCAGGCTTCCCGCCTGATCACGGTAAAGAAATCAAGGCAGCTGATCAGTAAGCTGGAAACACTGGCTAGTCCGTTTGAGGCGAAGCAGCTCAACAGACAGGTTTATGTGTCAGACCGGAACAAAACGGATAATGAAACAATTTATGAAACGATCGATCGACTGCACGAGTCAATGCAGAAAAACAGACAGGTCAGATTTCAGTATCTGGAATGGACGGCAGATGGTAAAAAGAAGTGCAGACATAGTGGAGCATTTTATGAAGTCAGTCCGTATTTTCTGATCTGGCGGGATGAAAATTATTATCTGGTCGCTTATGATGCGAAAGCACAGATCATGAAGCATTACCGTGTGGATAAGATACAGGCATTATCTGTTTCAGAGCATGACAGGGAAGGAACAGAGGTGGCAGCCAAGGTCAATCCGGCTGTTTATACGGAAGAGAAATTCGGTATGTTTGCAGGAAACGAGGAAATTGTTACGCTGCGTTATGACCAGTCGATTGCAGGTGTTCTTTTTGACCGGTTTGGTCAGGATGTCAGTGTCAGAAAGCTGGCAGACGGCAACTATACCATGCGTGTCCGGCTATCATTGTCCCAGCAGTTTTATGGATGGCTGACAGGTCTGGGTGCAGAGATAGAGATCGTTGCACCTGCCTATGTAAGAGATGAATACAAAGCCTATATACAGGGCATTCTGCATGTATATCAGGAAAAGGAAAGAAGCAAATAGTGCAGCTAGCAGAAACCGTTCGATCTGACAAGTAGTAATCCTGCTAAAATAATGCTTTTAATTTTGTGCATTTTTATTGATATGGATTCGTTGACAGGCAGGGCGGTTTCTTTTATACTTAGTAACTGTACACCACAAGATATAGTTTTTGCGGATGTATCAAAATGCTATATTATGTAGATAGACGGCCAAAGCTGGCCGCTTGTTTTTTAAAGAGAGGTTGAGTTTTATAATGACAAACGAGGTAATGGAACAGAGCAGAGACGAGGTTGAATATGGAAAGCTTTATCATCCGCAGAAGGATGTAAAGGTTATCAAAAAGGATGGCAGTCTGGAAAGATTTAATGTCCAGAAGGTCATTGATGCAGTCGGAAAGTCCGCATATCGTGCGCTGACAAAGTTTACAGAGGATGAAAAGAAGCATATCTGCCAGTATGTTGTGAATAAAGTGGATGAGCTGGAGACAGATGAGATCCCAATCCCGATCATGCACAATATTGTGGAAAGTGCATTGGAGGATGTAAAGCCGATCGTAGCCAAATCCTACCGTGATTACCGCAATTATAAGCAGGATTTTGTTAAGATGATGGACGATGTATATAAAAAGAGTCAGTCCATCATGTATGTGGGAGATAAAGAAAATGCCAATACGGACTCCGCTCTGGTATCCACAAAGAGAAGTCTGATCTTCAACCAGTTCAACAAAGAGCTGTATCAGAAATTCTTCATGACAACGGAAGAAATCCAGGCATGTCGTGACGGTTATATTTATGTACATGATATGTCCGCAAGACGTGATACGATGAACTGTTGTCTGTTTGATGTGGCAAGCGTCTTAAAGGGCGGCTTTGAAATGGGTAATATCTGGTATAACGAGCCGAAGACACTGGATGTGGCATTTGATGTCATCGGTGATATCGTGCTTTCCGCAGCCTCCCAGCAGTATGGTGGCTTTACCGTACCCGAGGTAGATAAGATTTTAGAGCCGTATGCGGAAAAATCCTACCAGAGAGATATTGATAAATATGTACGTCTCGGCATCGACCGGGAAACAGCAGAGTCAGAAGCCTACGCAGACGTTGTGCGCGAATTTGAACAGGGCTTTCAGGGCTGGGAATATAAATTCAATACCGTAGCTTCAAGCCGTGGCGATTATCCGTTCATCACGGTAACAGCAGGTATCGGAACAGGCAGATTTGCAAAGCTTGCAACGATTTCCCTTTTGAATGTCAGAAGACGTGGACAGGGCAAGAAAGAATGTAAGAAGCCGGTATTATTCCCGAAGATCGTATTTTTATATGATGAGAACCTGCATGGACCGGGCAAGCCGCTGGAAGATGTGTTTGAAGCAGGCGTGAAATGTTCTGCCAAGACCATGTATCCGGACTGGCTGTCTCTGACCGGCAAGGGCTATATTGCAAGCATGTATAAGCAGTATGGCAAGGTCATTTCCCCGATGGGTTGTCGTGCATTCCTTTCTCCATGGTATGAAAGAGGCGGTATGTATCCGGCAGATGATCAGGATGAACCTGTATTCGTTGGTCGTTTTAATATTGGTGCGGTTTCCCTGCACTTACCTATGATCCTTGCAAAATCCAGACAGGAAAACAAGGACTTCTATGAAGTACTGGATTATTATCTGAATCTGATCCGTAACCTGCATATCAGAACCTATGCATACCTGGGTGAGATGCGTGCATCCACCAATCCGCTTGCCTATTGTGAAGGAGGCTTTTTAGGCGGACATCTGCAGCTGCATGATAAGATCAAACCGATCTTAAAGAGTGCAACCGCATCCTTCGGTATTACGGCATTTAACGAGCTGCAGGAGCTGTATAACGGAAAATCTCTTGTGGAAGACGGTGAATTTGCACTGGAAGTACTGGAGCATATCAATGACAAAGTAAATGAGTTCAAAAAAGAAGATGGCAATCTGTATGCGATCTACGGAACACCGGCTGAAAACCTCTGCGGTCTGCAGGTAAAACAGTTCCGTGCCAAATATGGTATTGTGGAAGGTGTTTCCGACAGGGAATATGTATCCAACAGCTTCCACTGCCATGTAACGGAGAATATCACACCGATCGAAAAGCAGGATAAGGAATATCGTTTCTGGGAGCTTTGCAACGGTGGCAAGATCCAGTATGTCAAATATCCGATCGATTACAATCTGGAAGCGATCAAGTCGCTGATCCACCGTGCGATGGATATGGGCTTTTATGAAGGCGTCAATATGTCACTTGCTTACTGTGATGACTGTGGACATCAGGAACTGGAAATGGACGTATGCCCGAAATGCGGCAGTCGGAATCTGACAAAGATCGACCGTATGAACGGCTATCTGGCATATTCCCGTGTACATGGAGATACCAGATTATCTGATGCTAAAATGGCAGAGATCGCAGAAAGGAAGAGTATGTAATGAGATATCATAATATTACCAAAGATGATATGCTGAATGGCGATGGTCTGCGAGTTGTATTATGGGTGGCAGGCTGCAGCCATTGCTGCAAGGGCTGTCAGAATCCTGTGACATGGGATCCGAATGGCGGACTGGAATTTGATGATGCGGCAAAGGAAGAGATCTTTGACCAGCTTTCCAAACCGTATATTTCCGGAATTACATTTTCCGGCGGAGACCCACTGCATGCAGCAAACCGTGTAGGAGTCCGTACTCTTATGACAGAGATTCACGAGAAATTTCCAAATAAGACAATCTGGCTTTACACCGGTGATGTCTGGGAAAACGTGATGCATGATCCGGTCATGAAATATGTCAATGTACTGGTAGACGGCGAATATGTGGAAGAGCTGCGCGATACAAAGCTTCGCTGGAAGGGAAGCAGCAACCAGCGCGTGATCGATGTGCAGAAATCCCTCCAGCAGACAGATCACAAAACCCCGGTTTTACACTGTGGGAATTATGCATAAAATTTTATAAAAGCAGGATCCATCTATAAACGCAATCACGTTTGCCTACCCTGCGATTTGCGAAAAGCACCTATTGCACGTGCTCCAGCCACTCGAACCTCTGTGCATGTGAAATCGGCTTCGCCGATGCACAGAGGCTACATAACGGATTTACTGTGTAAATCCGTTACATATACCAAAAAGCGTGGTGGTCTCTCCGCACGGCAAGTGCTTTGCAAATCTCGGTCGGCTACACTATCGATTGCTTATTATAGGTGAATCCTGCTTTTTTATATCTTGTATTACATATATGCCCATATCCCTTATATATTTTTCATGTTTTTTTGTTAAAACAGTAAATTTTCCTGTCTGTAATTCAAAACACAGCCCATCCGCTGTGTATAATTTCCCTTTTATAAGTGAAAAATATTATCAGTTCAAACCCTTGACGAAACGTAAATCATTCTATATCATTTTAGTAGGTTAGAAACAACTAACCAATAAGAGAGGAGGCTGTGATTTGAGTCGGGATACCTGGAAAATTCTGAAGCAGATGTCGATGGAAGAAAGTATCAATCAGGTAGAAGTTGAGCTGGCAATGCAATGTGCACCACTGATCACCGGAATGAAGATTTCCAATCTGTTCAGTATCGGACTGGATGATTACAAGGCGATGTATGATATTTTGGAAAACAGTGGCATATCCGTTTATCAGATGGGACTTTTGGACGGCAGAGTGCTTTTTCTGCTATATCAGGAAAATCAGCTTACAAGCTATCTGAGCCGGAAAGACGTAGCAGAGCTTCTTACCAGATTCGGTTATGACAATGTCACACCTGATTGCATTTTAGATACCTGTTGCAGACGATATCAGAAATACATGCTGGAGAAGAAGGATTTTCCGCATGAACTGGGACTGATCCTCGGATATCCACCGGAGGACGTGGAAGGATTTGTGTCACAGCAGGGAAAAAACAGCTTATACACAGGCTACTGGAAGGTTTACAAAGATCCGGAAGCAAAGAAAGCACTATTTGACCGATTCGAATATGCAAAAGAAAGCCTCATCCATCTCTTATCCTGCGGGATCGGGATGAAAGAGATCATAAGTGTTTGTAGTTAATCAAAAGTTTGACAGGGCTTGACCCGGAAAGGAAATAAAATGGATAAGATTTACGTAGTATTCTGGACACAGAGTGGCAACACACAGGCAATGGCACAGGCAGTTGCGGAAGGCATTACAGCAGCAGGAAAAACGCCTGAACTTGTATTTGTCAGTGAAATTCCGGCAGATGCATTAAAAGATGAAGCAGCATTTGCACTCGGATGTCCCGCAATGGGCGCGGAAGTGCTGGAAGAAAGCGAAATGGAGCCGTTTGTAATGGCTGTTGAAACATTTGCAAAAGGAAAGAAAATCGCATTATTTGGATCCTACGGATGGGGAGACGGACAGTGGATGCGTGACTGGACAGAACGTATGCAGAGCGCCGGCGCCGAGATCGTAGGCGGGGAAGGACTGATCTGTAATGAAACACCGGACGAAGAAGCTTTGGAAGAGTGTAGAGAACTTGGTAAGCAGCTCGCCTCTTAGAGAAAGGATATCCTATAAATTAGCCTTATTATTAATAGGCAGTTTGTATATTATCATATCGGTTAGAATTAACTAACATAGAATAAATCATGTGGAACCCTCAGTTTGTATCACTGCTGAACTTGTCATGCATCATAGATACATGACATTATGTACAAAACCGGAAGCGTCACCGGCTTCCGGGAGGATTTCCGCAGTCCTTAAAGGAGGAAAAAAGTGAAAAATTTAAGTATTGAAAAAGTAATCGGAAGAGAAATCCTGGATTCCAGAGGAAATCCTACCGTAGAAGCTGAAATCCATCTGGCTGATGGCACAGTTGCAAGAGGAACCGCTCCGTCCGGCGCATCTACAGGAGAATTTGAAGCACTGGAGCTTCGTGACGGCGATAAGAGCAGATATCTTGGAAAAGGTGTTGCAAAAGCTGTCAACAATATAAATACAACGATCAATGATGTACTGCATGGCATGGATGCATCTGATATTTACGCAGTAGATGCAGCAATGATCAAGGCAGATGGTACAAAGGGTAAGACAAACCTTGGTGCAAATGCAATCCTGGCAGTATCCATTGCATCTGCAAGAGCTGCGGCAACGGCTCTGGAGCTTCCGCTTTATAAATTTTTAGGCGGTATTTCCGGAAACAGACTTCCTGTTCCGATGATGAATATTGTAAACGGCGGATGCCATGCATTATCTTCCGGCCTGGATGTACAGGAGTTCATGATCATGCCTGTCGGCGCACCATCCTTTAAAGAAGCCTTACGCTGGTGTGCGGAAGTATTCCATGCACTTGCTTCTATCTTAAAGGAACGTGGACTGGCTACTTCTGTAGGTGATGAAGGTGGTTTTGCACCGGCTCTGAAATCCGATGAGGAAGCGATCGAAACGATTCTGGAGGCTGTAAAGAAAGCAGGCTATGAACCGGGTAAAGATTTCAAGATTGCTATGGATGCAGCATCATCTGAGTGGAAGAGTGAAAAAGGAAAAGGATATTACAAACTGCCAAAGGCAGGAAGTGAATATACAGCAGATGAACTGATTGAGCATTGGGCAAACCTTTGCGAAAAATACCCGATCATTTCTATCGAAGACGGTCTGGATGAAGAAGACTGGGAAGGCTGGCAGAAGCTGACAAAGCGTCTTGGAGACAAGGTACAGCTTGTTGGTGATGATTTATTTGTAACAAATACGGAGAGACTGGCAAAGGGGATTGAACTGGGAGCAGGCAATGCGATCCTGATCAAGCTCAATCAGATCGGTTCTGTATCAGAAACACTTGAAGCGATCAAGATGGCACACAAAGCAGGCTATACAGCGATCAGCTCTCACAGAAGCGGTGAGACAGCAGATACGACGATTGCCGATCTTGCCGTTGCACTGAACACCTGCCAGATCAAGACCGGTGCGCCATCCAGATCTGAGCGCGTTGCAAAATACAACCAGCTATTGCGTATTGAAGAGCAGCTTGGAGAAAGTGCCGTATATCCGGGCATGAAAGCCTTCAATGTAAAGAACTAAGCTACCACATATTTTTTCATACTTCATTTTATTTAAAAGCCTCAGCCAGCTCCCGGGGAGATGGCTGAGGCAGAGAACAGCCCTCTGCATGTAGGGCTGTTTTTGTGTTATGGCGACGAGGAAAATGCACGCATTTATGCGGTGCATTTGACGACCGCTAATCAGAGCGAGATTCGCAGAGCGTATCTCGTCTCTGTTTGCAAAGATGTGCACACTTTATTTTGGAGTATAAATCTGTTTCAGATAATCAACTCTTGCGGTCATATTGTCCATCATCAGATCCAGAACGGTTAAAGCAGTCATGGCTTCTACCACAACAACGGCTCTTGGCATGATGACCGGATCGTGACGCCCTTTGATCTGGATGTCAATTTCTTCCCCGGCTTTGTTGACCGTGTGCTGCGATTGGAAGATGGATGGGGTCGGCTTCACATAGGCGCGGAGCATGATCTGGCTGCCATCGGAAATACCGCCTAAAATACCGCCGCTGTGATTTGTTTCCTTGATAACCCGGCCGTCTTTTATGCAGAAGCAGTCATTATTTTCGCTGCCATGCATATGAGCCACTTTCGTGCCATCACCGATCTCAAATGCCTTGACAGCACCGATCGACATCACGGCTTTGGCAAGGGAGGCATCCAGCTTGTCAAAGACAGGTTCTCCAATGCCGGCGGGAACACCGTCTATCCTGCATTCGATCACACCACCACAGGAATCCTTCTGCTCCATACAGCCTGAGAGGTAAGCCTCAGCTTCCTCGGAAGCCTTTCGATCAGGCATAGCAGTAGGAGTCGTTAAAATAGCATCCGGGTCAAATTGTTCCATGGAAGCCTCGACGGGACCGATCGCTTTTGTATAGGCGCAGACCGTAATACCAAGCTCCTGCAATATTTTACAGGCGATCGCACCTGCTGCCACACGACCGATCGTTTCACGTCCGGAGGAACGACCACCGCCGCGATAGTCGCGGAAGCCGTATTTGGCATCAAAAGTGAAATCCGCATGCCCCGGTCTGTAATAAGAGGCGATTTCGGAATAATCGGAAGACCGCTGGGATGTATTTCTGACCAGAAGTGCGATCGGCGTTCCGGTTGTTTTTCCTTCAAATACACCGGACAGGATTTCAATCGCATCCGCCTCTTTACGCGGTGTGGCAAATTTTGACTGACCGGGTTTACGACGGTTTAAATAAAGCTGTATATCCTCTGCACAAAGAGAAAGTCCTGCGGGACAACCGTCGATCACAACGCCGAGCCCTTCTCCATGCGATTCGCCGAATGTTTCTATTCTGAAATGTGTTCCAAATATTGAACCAGCCATAATAAGTATCCTTTCTGCTTTTGTTCGTATCATCTGCCTTTCCATTATATCGAAGTTTCTTTTTAATGACAATGAAAAAAATAAATGCTATAATTGCACCATAAAATATGTGAAAAATACAAAATTACTGGTGATAAAATGAAGGAAATGACAGTGATCAGAAAGCTTTTGCTGCTTGTGGCGGCGGCCTTTTTCTTTCTGATCGGAAACAGTATGCTGTATCAGGAAAATGCAGCTTTTTTTATGGATCAAGTGCAGGAGGACGGGCAGTCGGTCAATCAGACCTACAGCCTGACGGATGTGCTGGCAGCAAATGACGGGCTTACGTTATCGGAAAATACAATAGATACCGCAGAGGCGGAAACAGGAGAGAACTGGGAATCGTCCTTTGACCTGGATGCATGGAATCTGCTCCTTGTCAACAAGCAACACCCGATTCCGGAGGATTATGAAGTGAAGCTGGGTGTGATCAAGGGAAGCATGAAGTGTGATGAGCGGATCATTCCGGAGCTTACCGAAATGATGCAGGATGCCAAAAAGGATGGCATTACGCTGGTAGTCTGTTCGCCTTATCGGGATATGAGCAGACAGGATATGCTGTTTAACCGTAAAATCAAAAATTATATGAGGAAAAATGTATCTTTTCTGGAGGCTTATAAGAAGACCGCACAGGCGGTCACGATCCCCGGCGCAAGTGAGCATCAGATCGGACTGGCGCTTGATATCATATCAAATACGTATACGGCGCTGGAGGAAGGCTTTGCAGACACAGCCGCAGGCAAATGGCTGGCAGCACATTGTCAGGATTATGGCTTTATCCTGCGTTATCCAAAGGGAAAAGAAGAAATTACGGGAATTGAATTTGAACCATGGCATTTCCGCTATGTCGGAAAGGATGCGGCAACGATCATTATGAAAAAAAATCTGACACTTGAAGAATTTGTCCAGAGAGTCAGACAACAATAGGATAGATAAGAAAGGGTGTATCCAATAAATAAAAGTGTTGGATGCGATATGCAAAATGAAACTGATATCATGGAATGTAAACGGATTACGTGCCTGTGTGGGCAAAGGCTTTATGGATTTCTTCCGGGAGGCGGATGCGGATATCTTCTGCATCCAGGAATCCAAGCTGCAGGAGAGACAGATCGAGCTGCCGCTTGAGGGCTATCATCAATACTGGAACTATGCGGAAAAGAAGGGTTATTCCGGAACGGCTCTTTTTACAAAGAAAGAGCCACTGCAGGTAACATATGGAATCGGGATTGAGGAGCATGACAGGGAAGGGCGTGTGATTACAGCCGAATATGAAGATCTGTATGTGGTTACGGTCTATACACCGAATTCCCAGCAGGAGCTTGCCAGACTTCCTTACCGTATGACGTGGGAAAAGGCATTTTTAGACTATGTCAATGGACTGAAAAGCAGAAAACCCGTTGTATTCTGCGGAGATCTGAATGTGGCACATCAGGAGATCGACCTGAAAAATCCGAAGACAAACCGCCACAATGCAGGCTTTACAGAGGAGGAAAGAAGCTGTTTTGACAAGGTTCTGGCATCCGGCTATATTGACACTTACCGCTATTTTTATCCGGAAACGGAGGGCGTTTATTCCTGGTGGTCATACCGGTTTAAGGCAAGAGAGAAGAACGCAGGCTGGCGTATCGACTATTTTGTAGTATCGGAAGATCTGAAGGACCGTCTTGCAGGCGCAGCGATCCATACACAGGTCATGGGATCGGATCACTGCCCAATCGAGCTGGATCTAAATGCAGTTGACATGGCTGCTGTTTAAAGCTATCATATAAATTCTGAGCGACTATAATGGCAAGAAAATAAGGAGATACAGATGTATAAGATTTTAAAGCAGGAAGGGACTGCCAAACGGGCAGAATTTCAGACCGTTCACGGAACCGTACAAACACCGGTATTTATGAATGTCGGTACAATCGCGGCAATCAAGGGTGCCGTCGGAACGGAGGATCTGGAGCAGATCGGAACACAGATCCAGCTTTCCAATACGTATCATCTGCATGTGCGTCCGGGAGACGAGATCGTGCATGAGCTGGGCGGACTTCATAAATTTATGGTATGGGATAGACCAATCCTGACAGATTCCGGCGGATTTCAGGTGTTTTCGCTGGCAGGACTGCGCAAGATCAAGGAAGAGGGCGTTTATTTCCATTCTCATATTGACGGACGTAAGATTTTCATGGGACCGGAAGAAAGTATGCAGATCCAGTCTAATCTTGCTTCAACGATTGCCATGGCATTTGATGAATGTGCACCAGCGAAAGCAGAACGCAGCTATGTGCAAAACTCCGTGGAACGTACGACGCGCTGGCTTGCCCGCTGTAAAGCAGAAATGCAGCGCCTGAATCAGCTTGATCGTACGATCAATAAAGAGCAGCTTCTGTTTGGTATCAATCAGGGCGCAATTTATGAGGATATCCGCATCGATCATGCAAAGCGCATTGCGGAAATGAATCTGGACGGTTACGCGATCGGAGGACTTGCTGTTGGTGAGACACATGAAGAAATGTATCATATTATAGAGGAAACAGTTCCCTATCTGCCAAAGGATAAGCCGACTTATCTGATGGGCGTCGGAACACCGGCAAATATTCTGGAAGGCGTAGAGCGAGGTATTGATTTCTTTGACTGTGTATATCCATCCCGGAACGGACGTCACGGACATTTATATACAAAATCCGGTAAGATCAATCTGTTCAATGCAAAATATGAGCTGGATGAAAGACCGATCGAGGAAGGCTGCCAGTGTCCTGCCTGCAGAAGATATTCAAGGGCTTATATCCGCCATCTGTTAAAGGCAAAGGAAATGCTGGGTATGCGGCTTTGCGTGCTGCACAATCTGTATTTCTATAATCATCTGATGGAAGAAATCAGAAATGCACTTGATAAAGGCAGATTTGCTGCATACAAGAAAGAAATGCTGGAAAGCATGGCGGCCGGTGAGCAGCAATAGGCAAAAATAGTCTTGCAAGATTCGTCTAATTTGTGTATGATAACTGTTAGCATATTTTATGTACATTTTAATCTGGAGGAAGAAACATGGGTATTTTATTATCTGAAACAGCAGCAGCAAATTCAATGTCAGGTGTGGTCCTGGTTGTATATCTTGTATTTATCGTCGGTTTTATCTATTTCTTAATGATCCGTCCGCAGAAGAAGGAACAGAAGAAAATGAACGCTATGCTTTCCCAGCTTGCGATCGGCGACAGCATTTTAACAACAAGTGGTTTTTACGGAATGGTAATTGATATCAATGATGACCAGGGTACTGTGATCGTTGAGTTCGGTAATAACAAAAACTGTCGTATCCCAATGAATAAGACAGCAATCGTACAGGTAGAAAAGCCTGACGCAGAATAAAAACGAAAATAGAACCGGGGCAGATAAATGAATGCATTTATTTGCCCTTTTTATGTAATGGGAAACTTCGTTTCTATTACATAAAACGCTCCTGTAACTTATGAAGCGGGATATGTTATGGAGGTAGAATATGTATAAAGAAATCGCAAAATTGATCATGTACGGTAATATGAAGGAGGATACGATCCTGGTAAAGCTGGGAGAGATCTTCCGCGCATTTGATGAAAAGACAGAGGACAATGCACAGCTTATCCGGGATATTTATACGCAGCTCAAGCGCCTTTTGGAGGTGGCAACGGATTACGGCTTTGACCATAACCTGTGGCACAACTATCTGACATATCTGCTCATCACAAACGAAAATCCGTTCAGTCTGACCTGTGAAAAGGTCGGTGCAAATGATGGCAGCGTCAATATTTTCGCAAAGAATGATTTCAGAGTGTTCCGCAACCTGTTTTTCTTTGATTTTAAACCGATCGAGGAAGCACTCGGTATCCAGTGCTTCAGTATTCTGTCCGATTACAAGGCAATCGGCAAAAAAGAGCTGATGTACAATAAAAATGTCAGTGAAAAGGTACAGGCACTCAGTGAAAAGCTGGAGCAGACAAAGGATGAGAATGAATTCTTTGAAGCGGTCACCGATTTTTACAAGGCTTACGGTGTCGGTATGTTCGGTCTGAACAAAGCCTTCCGTCTGATCGATAAGGGGCAGGGCGAGCCTGACTTTTACCCGATCAATAATCTGGATAAGGTCATGCTTGATGATCTTGTCGGCTATGAGATTCAGAAAAAGAAGCTGGTTGATAATACAGAAGCGTTTGTACAGGGCAGAAAAGCCAATAATGTACTGCTGTTCGGTGATAGCGGAACAGGTAAATCGACGAGCATTAAGGCAATCGTCAACCAGTACTATGATCAGGGACTCCGTATGATCGAGATCTACAAGCATCAGTTTAAGGATCTGTCCGGTGTGATCGCCCGGATCAAAAACAGAAATTATCGCTTTATTATCTATATGGATGATCTTTCTTTTGAGGAATTTGAAATTGAATATAAATTCCTGAAGGCTGTTATTGAGGGCGGCGTTGAAACAAAACCGGAAAATATACTGATCTACGCAACATCCAACCGCCGTCATCTGATCAAGGAAAACTGGAATGACAGAAACGATATGGAGCATACGCAGGATATGCACCGCAGTGATACAATGGAAGAGAAGCTTTCTTTAGTCAATCGCTTTGGTGTCACGATCAGTTATACAAAGCCGACCTCGAAGGAATTTATGGAGATCGTGATCACACTGGCAAGAAAACAGGGCATTGCAATGTCTGATGAAGACCTTAAGAAAGAAGCCAATAAATGGGAACTTTCCCATGGGGGGATTTCCGGCAGAACAGCACAGCAGTTTGTCAACTATCTGGCAGGTATGGCAGAATAACCGGAGTGCATGAAGCCTATATCAAATAGTTATATTATGCTCTTTTGTTATGAAATTCATTGATGTATACAAAGATATCATGTAAGATAGAACATAGGTTTATGTACGCGCGAGAAAGCGGCAGAAATCAATGTATGGAGAAACTGGAGGAAACAATATGAAATTAAATATTGTATGTATTCCGGGAGATGGGATCGGACCGGAAATTGTAACAGAAGCAAAGAAAGTATTAAAGAAAATAGAAGCAGTCTACGGACATGAAATGCAGTTTGAGGATATCTTAATGGGCGGTGCATCCATTGATGTACATGGTGTTCCGCTGACAGACGAAGCAATCGCGACCGCAAAGGCTGCAGACGCTGTACTGATGGGTTCCATCGGCGGCAACACGCAGACTTCTCCGTGGTACAAGTTAGAACCGTCCAAGAGACCGGAAGCGGGTCTGTTAAAGATCAGGAAGGCACTGAATCTGTTCGCCAATCTGCGCCCGGCTGTTTTATATGAAGAGCTGGCTGCTGCCTGCCCGCTGAAGCAGGAGATCAGTGAAAAAGGGTTTGATATGATGATCATGCGTGAGCTGACCGGAGGTCTTTATTTCGGAGAGCGCAAGACTGTAGAAGAAAACGGTGAGCTGAAAGCAATTGATACGCTGACTTATTCCGAAGGCGAGATCAGAAGAATTGCCATCAAGGGCTTTGAGATCGCCATGAAGAGACGCAAAAAAGTTACAAGTGTAGATAAAGCAAATGTACTGGACTCTTCCAGACTGTGGAGAAAGGTTGTGGAAGAGGTCGCCAAAGATTACCCAGAGGTAACTCTTGAACATATGCTGGTGGATAACTGTGCAATGCAGCTTGTCAAAGACCCGGGACAGTTCGATGTGATCCTGACAGAAAATATGTTCGGTGATATTTTATCGGATGAAGCAAGTATGGTAACAGGTTCCATCGGAATGCTTTCCTCCGCAAGCTTAAATGATACAAAATTCGGACTGTATGAGCCGAGCGGCGGTTCTGCACCGGACATCGCGGGAAAAGGCATTGCCAATCCGATCGCTACGATCCTGAGTGCTGCCATGATGCTGCGCTATACGTTTGATCTCGATGAAGAAGCATCTGCGATCGAGAAGGCAGTCAAGAAGGTACTGGAGGACGGCTATCGTACGATCGATATCATGCCACAGGATGAAGCTGGTAAGCAGAAGGTAACTCAGGTAGGGACAAAGGAAATGGGCGACCTGATCTGTGAGAGAATATAAAAGGAGAGAAAGCTATGAGAAGTGATAATGTAAAAAAGGGAATGCAGCAGGCTCCACACAGAAGTCTGTTCAATGCATTGGGATTTACCGAAGAAGAAATGAAAAAGCCGATGGTCGGTATTGTAAGCTCTTACAATGAGATCGTTCCGGGGCATATGAATCTGGATAAGATCGTAAACGCCGTAAAGCTTGGCGTAGCGGAAGCAGGCGGTGTTCCGGTCGTATTTCCGGCGATCGCAGTCTGTGATGGTATCGCAATGGGACATATCGGTATGAAATATTCGCTTGTTACAAGAGATCTGATCGCAGATTCCACAGAATGTATGGCACTGGCACATCAGTTTGATGCTCTTGTCATGGTACCGAACTGTGATAAAAACGTACCTGGTCTTCTGATGGCTGCTGCCCGTATCAATGTACCGACTGTATTTGTTTCAGGCGGTCCGATGCTTGCGGGTCATGTCAAAGGGCAGAAAAGAAGCTTATCTTCCATGTTTGAAGCAGTCGGTGCAAATGCAGCAGGTACAATGACGGAAGAGGAAGTCAGAGAATTTGAGGAAAAGGTATGCCCGACCTGTGGTTCCTGCTCCGGTATGTACACGGCAAATTCCATGAACTGTCTGACAGAAGCACTTGGTATGGGACTTCGCGGAAACGGAACAATTCCGGCTGTTTATTCCGAAAGGATCAAGCTTGCAAAGCATGCAGGTATGGCAGTTATGGAAATGCTCAAAAAAGATATCAGACCGAGAGATATCATGACAAAGGATGCAATCTTAAATGCACTGACAGTCGATATGGCTCTCGGATGCTCTACAAACTCTATGCTGCATCTGCCGGCGATCGCACATGAGATCGGATTTGATTTTGATATTTCCTTTGCAAACCCGATCAGCGAAAAAACACCGAACCTCTGCCACCTTGCACCGGCAGGTCCTACTTACATGGAAGATCTGAATGAAGCAGGCGGTGTTTATGCGGTAATGAAAGAGCTGGCTGACATCGGGCTTTTGAACCTTGATTGCATGACAGTTACAGGAAAGACAGTCGGTGAAAACATCAAGGATGCGGTCAATAAAAACGAAGAGGTCATCAGACCTGTTTCCAATCCATACAGTAAAACAGGCGGTCTTGCAGTCCTGAAGGGTAATCTTGCACCGGACGGCAGTGTTGTAAAACGCTCCGCTGTAGTAGAGGAAATGATGGTACATGAAGGTCCGGCGCGTGTCTTTGACTGTGAGGAAGATGCGATTGATGCGATCAAGAGCGGTAAGATCGTGAAGGGTGATGTGGTTGTGATCCGTTATGAAGGTCCGAAGGGTGGTCCTGGCATGAGAGAAATGCTGAACCCGACTTCTGCCATTGCGGGAATGGGTCTTGGTTCCAGTGTTGCGCTGATCACAGACGGTCGTTTCTCAGGTGCTTCCAGAGGTGCTTCCATCGGTCATGTTTCTCCGGAAGCTGCTGTCGGCGGTCCGATCGCACTTGTCAAAGAAGGCGATATTATCAAGATCGACATTCCTGCCATGACACTGGATGTGGATGTATCCGATGAAGAAATGGAACAGAGAAGAAAAGAATGGGTTCCGAGAGAACCAAAGGTTACTACAGGCTATCTTTCCAGATACAGAGAGCTGGTAACAAGCGGTAACAGAGGCGCGATCTTAGAGGTACCAAAGAATAAATAAGCTACACTTGGAGGTATGATGATGCAGTTAACAGGGGCTGAAATCGTAATTGAATGTTTGAAGGAACAGGGGGTTGATACTGTCTTTGGTTATCCGGGCGGTACGATCTTAAATGTATATGATGCACTTTATAAACACGCAGATGAGATCAATCATATTCTGACGTCGCATGAGCAGGGAGCTGCACACGCAGCAGACGGTTATGCACGAGCAACCGGAAAGGTCGGTGTCTGCATGGCAACAAGCGGACCGGGTGCGACCAATCTCGTTACCGGAATCGCAACTGCTTATATGGACAGTATTCCGATCGTTGCGATCACCGCAAATGTTAATTTACCGGCACTTGGAAAGGATTCCTTCCAGGAGGTGGATATCGCCGGTGTGACAATGCCTATCACAAAGCACGGTTATATCGTAAAGGATATCAATGTGCTGGCAGATACGATCCGCAAGGCGTTCCAGATCGCGCAGAGCGGCAGACCGGGGCCGGTCCTTGTCGATATCACAAAGGATGTTACGGCAAATACATGTGAATATACATATCAGCCGGCAGTAAAACCGGTTTATGAGAATAAATACACGGAAGAGCAGCTGGACGAAGTTGTGAAACTGATGGAGCAGGCAGAAAAGCCGTATATGTATATTGGCGGCGGTGTGATCCTGTCAGGAGCCAGCGAGCAGGTCAGAGAGCTTGCTAAGAAGCTGGACTGCCCGGTATGTGATACGCTGATGGGCAAGGGCGCATTTGACGGCTATGATGATATGTACACAGGCATGATCGGTATGCACGGTACAAAGACATCCAATCTCGGTGTTTCCGAGTGTGATCTTCTGATAGCGCTCGGTGCCCGCTTTTCCGACCGCGTGATCGGAGATCCGAAGACCTTCGCGGCAAATGCAAAAATCGTACATATTGATATTGATGCGGCTGAAGTCAATAAAAATATCAGAACGGATGCTTCGCTTGTCGGTGATCTGAAGGATGTTCTGGCAGAAGTAAACCAGAAGCTTTCCCAGAAGTCTCATCCGGAGTGGAAAGCGCATATACTGGATCTGAAGAAAAAATATCCGCTGGATTACAATCATGATGTACTGACCTGTCCTTATGTGATCGAGCAGATCGATCAGGCAACAAAGGGAGAAGCGATCATTTCCACGGATGTCGGACAGCATCAGATGTGGGCTGCCCAGTATTATCATTATACAAAGCCGCGCACCTTCTTAAGCTCCGGCGGACTTGGTACAATGGGCTATGGTCTGGGTGCCTGCATCGGTGCCAAAGTGGGACGCCCGGATAAGATCTGCATCAATATTGCAGGTGACGGCTGTTTCCGTATGAACATGAATGAGCTGGCAACAGCAAGCCGTTACAACATCCCGATCATTCAGGTTGTGATCAATAATGCCGTGCTCGGAATGGTACGTCAGTGGCAGACATTATTCTACGGACAGAGATATTCCCAGACTGTTCTGAAGGATAAAGTAGATTACTGTAAGGTGGCTGAGGCACTCGGCTGTCAGGCATATCGTGTAACCAGAAAAGAAGAAGTACTTCCGACGATCAAAAAGGCAATTGCAGCAAATGCACCGGTTCTGATCGAGTGCGTGATAGATCCTGATGATAAAGTATTCCCAATGGTTCCGGCGGGAAAACCGATTGATGAAGTATTCGACGAAAAGGATATGGAAAAATAAATTCTATGAAAAGAATTCTTATGATCTTATTTGTCATTCTGATTCTATTGCCTGCGGCGCTCATTGGGGGCTGCTATGGCGCAATCCGCTTTCAGTACCGGGAGACATTTATGCCCGGGCTGTTTGTGAATGGTGTCTACGCAGCGGATATGACTCCGCAGCAGATGAATGACAAGCTGAAAGAGAATGCGCTGCTTCCGACCTGCATCATTACGGATGCAGAAGGAGAAGAGCATTCTTTTTCGATGGAGGAAGCGGGATTTCGGGAAGATTATCTGGCAGAACTGCAGAATCTGCACGAAACCCAGTCTGTACTGAAATTTGTGAACTGGTTTTTAGAAAACGGCAATGTTTCTTATCAGGAGAAACAGCTTCTGCCGGATGTTTCTTATGACCATAACAAGCTGACCGCTTATCTGGACGGCTGCAGTTATCTGAAGGACAACTCAGAAGATAAAAACAGAGTGATCGAGATCCGCAGAAATACGGATGGCTATTATCTGTACGATGAAACACAGAATCTGCTCAATCATGAAAAAGCCGTACAGGCGATCGAAAAAGCACTCGATGCACAGGAATATGAGATCGATCTGGCAAAAGCAGACTGCTATGAAACCTTTGCCTATACGAGTCAGATGAAACAGACGCTTGCGCTCTGGGATGCGTTGTCCCCGTATATGAATACGGAGATCACGTATGAGAGCAGTCAGGGTGATTATGTGATCGACCGTAAAAAGGTAAGCAATCTTCTGGCACAGGAAGATGGAAAGCTGCTTTTAGATGATGTGGGAAAGCCGTACCTGGATGAAAAACTGATGCAGGAGATGGTAGAGGAGCTTGCGGAACACTTAAATACAGTCGGAAAGCCAAGATCTTTCCGGGCAACGCGTGGCGTGACCGTTACGGTCGAAACAGGCACATATGGCTGTAAGATTGATGAAGATGAAGAGCTTGCGCATCTTTATGCTGCAGTGCCAAGTGGCAGAGTGGAGACAAGAACGCCGGTTTACAAGCAGGTCAGCTATACGGGGATCAATGGACTGGATGATATCGGTTCCACCTACATAGAAGTCGATATGACCGACCAGATGATGTATTATTACGTGAATGGCAGGCAGGAGCTTTCCACGCCTGTTGTAACGGGAAATACAAGTCTGGGTCGCGGAACGCCGCAGAAGGTATGTTATATTTATTTTAAGCAGAGAAACCGTGTGCTGCGCGGGGAGGATTATGCAACACCGGTCAGCTACTGGATGGCGGTCTATGGAAATATTGGCATCCATGATGCGACGTGGCGGCGTAAATTCGGCGGCAGTATTTATAAAACAGGCGGCTCTCACGGCTGTATCAATACGCCGTTTGATGAGGTCAGTAAACTATATGATATGGCGGAGGTCGGAACCCCGGTCATTATTTTCTATTGACGCGGTGAAGCGAAAAAGGTAGAATAATTAAGATGTTGATAAAATAATCTGCCATATCTGGCAGAAACAGGAGGAGAAAAAAGTGTCTAGAGTTTATAACTTTTCGGCAGGTCCGGCAGTTTTACCTGAAGAAGTATTAAAAGAAGCTGCAGATGAAATGTTAGATTACAGAGGAACCGGTATGTCGGTTATGGAGATGAGCCACAGATCCAAAGCCTACGATACCATTATCAAGGAAGCCGAATCGGATCTGAGAGAGCTTATGAACATTCCTGACAACTATAAAGTATTATTCCTGCAGGGCGGTGCAAGCCAGCAGTTTGCCATGATCCCGATGAACCTGATGAAGAATAAAAAAGCAGGTTATATCGTAACAGGCCAGTGGGCAAAGAAAGCTTATCAGGAAGCTAAGATCTACGGTGAAGCGATCGAGCTTGCTTCTTCCGCAGACAAGACATTTTCTTACATACCGGACTGCTCCGATCTGGATATTCCGGAAGATCTTGATTATGTTTATATTTGTGAGAACAATACCATTTACGGTACAAAATACAAAAAACTTCCGAATACAAAGGGACATACACTCGTAGCGGATGTTTCATCCTGCTTCTTATCAGAGCCTGTTGATGTGACAAAATACGGCGTGATCTACGGCGGCGTACAGAAGAACATCGGTCCTGCAGGTGTTGTTATCGTGATCATCAGAGAAGATCTGATCACAGAAGATGTCCTGCCCGGTACACCTACCATGTTAAAGTACAAGATCCATGCAGATGCACAGTCTTTGTACAATACACCACCGGCTTACGGCATTTATATCTGCGGTAAGGTATTTAAGTGGCTTAAGAAGATGGGCGGTCTGGAAGTGATGAAGGAGCGCAACGAGAAGAAGGCAAAAGTACTGTATGATTTCCTTGACGAGAGCAAGTTATTCAAAGGAACTGTTGTAAAGGAAGACAGATCCCTGATGAACGTACCGTTCGTAACAGGTGATGCAGATCTGGATGCCAAATTTGTAAAAGAAGCAAAAGAAGCCGGTTTTGAAAATCTGAAGGGGCACAGAACAGTCGGTGGTATGCGTGCATCCATCTACAACGCAATGCCATACGAAGGTGTTGTAAAGCTGGTAGAGTTTATGAAAAAATTCGAGGCGGAGAACTTAAAATAAAGGTGTAGAAAAGAGGAATTTTTATGTTTCAGTATTATTGTTTAAATCCGATCGCGCAGGTTGGACTGGACGGTTTCGGTGCAGATTATAAAAAAACAGAAGATATCAAGGAAGCGGATGGTGTTTTAGTCAGAAGTGCAGCCATGCATGATATGGAGTTACCTGAAAAGCTGCTTGCTGTTGCAAGGGCCGGTGCAGGTGTCAATAATATCCCGCTTGATAAATGTGCGGAAAAAGGTATCGTCGTATTCAATACACCCGGTGCAAATGCCAATGGTGTAAAGGAGCTTGTGCTGGCAGGTATGCTGCTTGCAAGCCGTGATATCGTTGGTGGTATCGAATGGGTAAAATCCGATAAAGATGACGAAGGCATTGCAAAAGCACAGGAAAAGGAAAAGAAGAAATTCGCAGGTACTGAGATCGCAGGCAAAAAGCTTGGTATCATCGGTCTTGGTGCGATTGGTGTCAAGGTTGCAAACGCAGCGATCCATTTAGGTATGGAAGTATATGGCTATGATCCGTACTTATCCGTTAATGCAGCATGGAACCTGAACCGCAGCGTAAAGCATGTATTAAATGTAGAAGAGATCTACGCAGAATGTGATTTCATCACGATTCACGTACCGCTTCTGGATTCTACAAAGGGCATGATCAATGCAGAAGCCATTTCCATGATGAAGGATGGCGTAGTGATCCTGAACTATGCACGTGACATCTTAGTGGATGAGCCTGCTTTATTAAAAGCAATCGAATCCGGTAAGGTAAAGAGATATATGACGGACTTTGCAAATCCGACTGTTGCAGGTCAGCCGGGCTGTATCGTAACACCGCATCTTGGCGCTTCCACAGAAGAATCAGAAGATAACTGTGCAGTCATGGCTGTTGCAGAGCTTTCCGATTATCTGGAAAACGGCAATATCAAAAACAGTGTAAACTATCCGGCTCTTGACATGGGCGTCTGCGCACAGGCAAGCCGTGTAGCGATCTTCCATAAAAATGTTGCCAACATGATCACAAAGTTTACAGCAACTTTTGGAGACCAGGGCATGAACATCACCGATATGATGAACAAATCAAGAGGTGAAGTTGCCTATACCATGATGGATTTAGAGCAGCCTGTGACAGAGGATATCGTCGAGAAGTTGAAGAACATCGAAGGCGTGTTCCGTGTTCGTGTGGTAAAATAGATGTTTTTATAAATTGTAATATTTAAGGTGTAAAATAATACGCAGGAAGCCTTATATAAAAGCAATCACGTTTGCCTGCCCTGCGATTTATCTCGTTCCCATTTTACCGGGCTCCCGTCACGTAAAAGCTTTGTGATCGCTCGCTCCGGTAAAGGGAACGATAAATCTCGGTCGGCTACACTATCGATTACTTTTTATATAGGGCTTCCTGCTTTATTGTTCTATCAATATAAATAATAAATATTGCAGTCATTATTATTTTATCTTTTTTTACACAGTTAAATATATACAGAAAATGGGTATTTCCTATAATGAGCAATCGATAGCGTAGACGACCGAGATTCGCAAAGCACTTGCCGTGCGGAGAGACCGCTACGCTTTCTAGCGGCCGGAGCACGTGCAATATGTGCTTTTGCAAATCGCAGGGGAGTCAAGTGTGATTGCGGTTATAGGAAATACCCATTTATGTTATATGATACTTTGTGGAATGATTACATTTTAAGCAGCGAGCCGAGATCCACGGTATCCGCCTGCTCCCTGGCAGCTTTCTCTGCCGCAGCCTGCGAGGAAAGATCCATATAACGGACGAGCACGTCGGAAATCTCACATCCGTCTTCATTGGCAATCTTCATAAATATCGGTTTCAATTTATCAATCTGCTGCGAGGTAGTAGCGGTCGCACGCTGATTCGGATCACTGTTGATCGATTTCTTGTTGATATATGCAGTGATACGATCTAAAAATGCCTGATCTTCTTTTGTCATAACAAACCATCCTTTCTTTGTGAAACACATCTTATCATTTTTCACATGCACTGTCAAAAAAGTTTACTTACCCTGCCAAATTTGCTATACTATACATGTTATATAAAATTATCACTTACAGGAGAACATGCATGGCAGATATCAAACCATTTTGCAGTATCAGACCGGGAAAGGGATTGGAAGCGAATGTAGCAGCACTTCCGTATGATGTCTATAACAGACAGGAAGCCAAAGAAGCTGTGAAAGGCAATCCGCTTTCCTTTTTAAATATCGACAGAGCGGAAACAGGGCTTGCAGACGAGGTGGACACCTATGATCCAAAGGTGTATGAGCGGGCACAGCAGCTTTTGACCGGTCAGATCGCGGATGGAACCTATATACAGGATGAGAAGCCGTGCTATTACTTATATGAGCTGACGATGCAGGGAAGAAGCCAGACCGGTATCGTAGCCTGTGCAAGTGTGGATGATTACCTGTCAGGCGTGATCATGAAGCATGAAAATACGCGTGCGGAAAAAGAAGCGGACAGGATCCGTCATGTAGACACGCTCTCTGCCCAGACAGGGCCGATCTTTCTGGCATATCGGACAGATGATGCACTTGAACAGATCAAACAGACAGAGAAACAGAACATGCCATATGCGGATTTTACTTCCGAAGACGGGATTAGACATCGGATGTGGCAGATTACAGATGTTGACCGAATCAGTCAAATTCAAAATTGCTTTGCAAATATGGAGAAAATCTATATTGCGGATGGGCATCACCGCTGTGCTTCCGCAGTAAAAGTATCTTTGAAACGACGCGAAGAAAACCCGGGCTATACGGGAAACGAAGAATTCAATTATTTCCTTTCCGTTTTATTTGCGGAGTCGGAGCTGCATATCATGGACTATAACAGAGTGGTAAAAGATCTGAACGGACTTTCGCCGGAGGCGTTTCTGGAAAAAGTCAGAGAGAAATTTACAGTGTATCTGAACGGTGATGGGACAGAGGCTGTACACTGTGACAGAAAAGGCATGTTTGGCATGTATCTGGAGAACCGGTGGTATGTGCTTACACAGATCGGGAAGAAAAGCGAAGATCCTGTGGAAGCACTGGATGTTTCTGTATTGCAGAATGACCTTCTGGCACCGATCTTAAATATCCGGGATCCAAAAACGGATCACCGCATTGACTTTGTGGGAGGCATACGTGGGCTGGCAGAGCTGGAGCGGCGCTGTCACACAGACTGTCAGGCGGCTTTCTGCCTGTATCCGACTTCCATGGAGGAGCTGTTTGCCGTAGCAGACGCAGACCGTCTGATGCCACCGAAGTCCACATGGTTTGAACCAAAGCTGAGAAGTGGATTATTTATACATAGAATATAATGATGCCAGAGTCAAAAGGTCTAAAACCACGTGAGCATCAAAGCCGGGGCTTTTGACCCCGACATCATATAATAATTGCAAATAGGTAAAAGCAGAGAAATGCCTGCAATGAAATGGGAGGATGTTACATGACAAAGAAATTATACAAACTGATGAACTGGGCAGATGTGGAAGGTATTGTGTATGCGGAGGAGGATGATCCGCACAGATTGCTCGGTCCTCATGTAAGAGGCATGAATACCATGATCCAGTTCTTTTATCCGGGCGCGGTCAGTGCTGTGATCGTGATCGGTAAAAACAGATATGCCATGGAGCTTGCTGATGAAGAGGGATATTTTGCAGCGCTTGTTCCAAAGGCAGAGAAAACAGACTGTTATACCGTGGAAGTACGGATGCAGGACGGACAGATCAAGGAAGTATGTGATCCCTATTGTTTTGGACCTGTGATCACAAAAAAAGATACAGAAAAATTCAACCATGGAATCCATTATAATGTATACGACATTCTGGGTGCACACCCGATGAAGATCAACGGCATTTCCGGTGTTCACTTTGCAGTCTGGGCACCAAATGCCATGCGTGTCAGTGTTGTAGGGGATTTCAACGGATGGGACGGTAGATTTCATCAGATGCGCCGCCTGTGGGACAGCGGTATTTTTGAACTCTTTATTCCGTGTGCCAATGTCGGAGATAATTATAAGTATGAGATCAAATTAAAAGGCGGAAAGACCTTTTTAAAGGCAGATCCTTACGGAAATCAGGCGCAGCTCCGCCCAAACACTGCTTCTGTTGTGACAGATCTTTCCAAGTTTAAATGGTCGGATGAAAACTGGCTGGCAGATAGAAAGAATTTCAAACCGGAAAAGGAAGCAATATCTGTTTACGAAGTATATCTCGGTTCCTTTGCAAGAGGCGAGAATGGATCGTATGTAAATTACAGAGAACTGGCACCGAAGATCATTTCCTATGTGAAGGAAATGGGCTATACACACATTGAACTGATGCCTGTTATGGAGCACCCGCTGGACGCTTCCTGGGGCTATCAGGTAATTGGTTACTATGCACCGACTTCCCGTTATGGTTCTCCGGAAGATTTTATGTTCTTTATGAATGAGATGCACAAGCATGGGATTGGTGTTATCTTAGACTGGGTTCCGGCGCATTTCCCGAAGGACGAACAGGGACTGGCAACCTTTGACGGAACATGCCTGTATGAGCATGCTGACTGGAGACAGGGATGTCATCCGCATTGGGGAACTCTTATTTACAATTATGGCAGACCTGAAGTGAAGAACTATCTGATCGCCAATGCATTGTTCTGGATCAATGTATTCCATGCGGACGGAATCCGTATGGACGCTGTGGCATCTATGCTCTATCTGGATTACGGCAAGAACGAAGGCGAATGGATCCCGAATATTTACGGTGGAAAGGAAAATCTGGAAGCAATCGAATTTTTGAAGCATCTGAACAGTGTGATCCATAAGCAGAAGGACGGCGTTATCACGATCGCAGAAGAATCGACTGCATGGCCGAAGGTAACAGAGCCTGTTGAAAAGGAAGGACTTGGTTTTGATCTGAAATGGAATATGGGCTGGATGAATGATTTTACGGGCTATATGCATCTGGATCCTTATTTCAGAGGCCAGCACCATGGTGAGCTGACCTTCAGTATGATCTACGCATACAGTGAAAAATTCATGCTGGTACTTTCCCATGATGAGGTTGTGCACGGCAAATCTTCCATGATCGGCAAAATGCCGGGCGAGATTCCGGATAAGTTTAAAAACCTGCGTGCAGCCTACGGCTTTATGATGGCACATCCGGGCAAAAAGCTGCTGTTCATGGGTCAGGACATTGCAGAGTTTGATGAATGGAATGAGAACAGAAGCGTGGAATGGGAGCTTTTGCAGTATGACCAGCATAAACAGATGCAGGAATATGTTAAGAAACTGAACAGCATGTACAGGGAATACCCTGCGTTATATGCGGAGGATAACGATCCGGAAGGCTTTGAATGGATCAATAATATTTCTGCAAATGAAAATGTTATTGTATTTTTGCGGAAAACGGCAAAGGATAAGGATACCCTGCTGGTTGTCTGCAACTTTGCCAATGAAAAACGGACAGATTACAAGATCGGTGTTCCGTATCCGGGCAAATATAAGGAAATTCTGAATTCCGATGCGCGTAAGTTTGGCGGCGAAAATGATATCAATGTAAGAGCCATTGCATCAAAAGAAGAGGAATGTGATGGCAGAGAAGACAGTATCCGTATCAAAATGCCGGCGTTAAGCATGCAGATATTCAGCTATACACCTTTTACAGCAAAGGAAAAGGCAGAGATTGAACGCCTGAAGGAAGAAGAAAGACAGAGAAAACTGGAGCAGGAAAAACTGGAGCAGGCAAAGGCAGCGGAGACAGAAGCACGAAAACTGGCAGATGAAGCCAAGGAACAGGCGAAACGTGCACAGGAAGAAGCCAAGGAAGCCCTGAAACGTGCCATGGAAGAAGCCAAATATGCGGAAGAACTGGAAAAAGAAGCACGCGAGCTGGAAGAAGAGGCATTAAAACGGAAACAGGAAAGTGAAAAGGTAAAAGAAGAAGCAAAATTCCTGTAAAATGCCATGGTAGAAAATAACAGAGGTAATGAAAATGAATGATGCAGTAACAGAAGTGATGGACAATGCGGTTGCAGATGTGACAAATGCCGTAGGTGATGCTGTTCCGACAGATGTAACGGAAAAGATCGGTTTTGTTGAGCGGTATTTGAATGAACTGCCGCAGAAAGCATTGAACCTGGGAATCCGTGTAGTACTTGCGCTTGTTTTTTTCTTCGTTGGTGTGCAGGTGATCAAACTGATCCGCCGTATTGTCAAGAAGTCCCTGAAACATGCAAATGCTGATCTTGGTGTGATCCAGTTTCTGGATTCGCTGATCAAGGCGATCCTGTATATGATTCTTTTGTTTATGATCGCATCGGGTTTTGGACTGGATGCAACCAGTGTTGTGGCAGTGGTCGGTTCTGCCGGTGTGGCACTTGGTCTTGCCCTGCAGGGAAGTCTTTCCAACTTTGCAGGTGGTGTGCTGATCCTGTTATTAAAACCATTCCGCGTTGGTGATTACATCATTGAAGACAATAAAGGGAATGAAGGAACCGTTAAGGAAATCCAGCTTTTTTACACGAAGCTGTTGACACCGGATGATAAAGTGATCATTCTGCCGAATGGCACACTTGCCAATACATCCCTGACCAATGTGACTGCAACAGATATCCGCCGCCTGGATCTTTCGGTCGGTATTTCCTATACGGCAGATCTGAAAAAAGCAAAAGAGATCGCAATGCAGGAGCTTACAGCGGATACTGCCTGTCTGAAAGAGAAGGAAAAAGATGTCTTTGTCAATAACCTCGGTGATTCAGCAGTAGAGCTGATCGTGCGCTGCTATGTTAAAAATGAGGATTACTGGCCGGCGCGTGGCAGGCTGTTGGAAAAAGTGAAGCTTGCTTATGATGCGAACGGCATTGAAATACCGTTTAATCAGCTGGATGTGCATGTTGATCGGGAATTGGAGAAATAAAAAAGAAAACAGTTGCATTCTGCTTCCGTTTTCGATATAATACATTTTTGTAAGCGTAAGTTTACAGGATGTATGCTGAAATAGCTCAGTTGGTAGAGCACTTCACTCGTAATGAAGGGGTCGTGGGTTCGAGTCCCATTTTCAGCTTTTTATGTAGCCTCAGTCATGTTCGCATGTCTGAGGTTTTTTTGTATGGCGACGAGGAAAATGCACGCATTTATGTGGTGCATATGACAACCTCTGATCAGAGTGGGATTTGCAGAGTATAGCTCTTCTCTGCGTCATACAGCTGATATCGTTTATATCTTCACACTGAGCCGGCGTTCAATCATCTGGATCAGGCTGTACAGACAGACGGCTATGAAACAGAGAATCAGAATACACAGGATCAGCCAGTCGAGCTTAAAAACCTGGCTGGCATAAATGATCAGATATCCCAGTCCCTGTCTGGCAGCTAAAAATTCCCCAATCATAACACCTACAAGCGCAAGCCCGATATTGACCTTCATGTTGCTCAGAATCGTTTCGCGGGCGGCTGGCAGAACGACCATAAAGAAGATATGTCTTTTTTTTCCACCCAGAATACGGATCAGCTTTTGTTTTTCAGAATCGGTATTTTTAAAGCAGGTATACAAATTGATGATACAGCCGAAAATCGCAACGGAAATTCCCGCGATCACGATTGTGCGGATCCCTGTTCCGAGCCAGACGATGATGAGTGGTGCAAGTGCTGACTTTGGCAGGGAATTGAGAAGTACAAAAACCGGTTCCACAACACTGGACATTGTCTGAAAACGCCAGAGCAGTGAGGCGACCAGTACAGATCCGATCATGATAATGAAAAAGCTCAGGATTGTTTCATATAAGCTCACACCAATATGCATAAATAACTGATTATTTTTTGTCATTTCCAGAAAGCACCTTGCGATCCTTGTCGGGCAACTGTAAAAAAAGACATCGATAAGACCACATCTTGCGGTGATTTCCCATATTGCAAGAAAACCAAGCAACACAAGAATACGCGAAATGCGGATCAGGAGCTTTCTCTTTTTTTCGACCTGTAAAAAGAGAAGCTGGTTTTGGCTCATGTTGTATTAAGCTCCTTCCATATAAGATTGAAATAAGTGGAAAATTCGGGCAGGTTCCGTATTTCCAGAGAGGAGAGGCCTGTATTTTGGAATGGCAGAACAAATTCCTTTACGATCGTTGCCGGCCGCTTGCTCAGAACGAGGACACGGCTGGACAGACTGATGGCTTCTCCGATGTCATGGGTAACAAGAACAGCTGTTTTTCCTTCCTTTTGTATGATTTTTCCGATATCGTCTGCTGCATTCAGACGGCTCTGGTAATCCAGTGCACTGAATGGTTCATCCAGATATAAGAGCTCGGGTTTCATGGCAAGCGTGCGGATCAGCGCTGCACGTTGGCGCATACCGCCGGATAACTGGGATGGTTTTTTATGGGCAAAGGAATCAAGCTGATAACGTGTAAGCAGGGTGTGCAGATATTCCTTGCATGCATTGTCCAGACAATGATTGATCTTTGGCCCAAGACAGACATTATCCCAGATATCATACCATTCAAGCAGGTGATCCTGCTGCAGCATATACCCGTAAAAGGACTGAGTTCCCTTTTGCTTATAGTGAATTTTGATACTACCTTCCTCCGGACTTAAAATGCCGGTTAACAGACCAAGTAAAGTGGATTTTCCACAACCGCTTGGACCTACAATGGAGACAAATTCTCCTTTATGGATCCGAAAACTGACAGACTTTATGACAGAAATTTCTCCCGTATGAGTGTGATAGGAAAAAGATAGATCGTTGCATTCCAATAATAACAAGACACAGATCCTGCCACTTCTTTTTTATTAGGATATGTGTGCAAAGCAGGAAAGGTGAGTGCGGAAAAAGAATTATTCTGCCCAAAAGCACAGAAAGGTATTGCAAACAAAGTCATTTTTGATTAAAATTAAATTTGAATTTTACATTCATACAGGAAATACGGAGGTAAGACAAATGGCACAGCTTTGGGGCGGTCGCTTTACAAAGGATACAGATCAGCTTGTATACAATTTTAATGCATCGATCTCATTCGATCAGAAGTTTTTTCATCAGGATATAGAGGGCAGCATTGCACATACCGTAATGCTTGCAAAGCAGAAGATATTGACAGAAGAAGAAAAGGATGCGATCGTAAAGGGGCTGACCGGGATCCGGGAAGATGTGGATGCAGGGAAGCTGCAGATCACAAGTGCCTATGAAGATATCCACAGCTTTGTGGAGGCAAATCTGATCGACCGGATCGGAGATGCAGGGAAGAAGCTGCATACAGGCAGAAGCAGAAACGATCAGGTTGCACTGGATATGAAGCTCTATACGAGAGATGAAATTTCTAATGTCGATGATCTTTTAAAAGATCTTCTTGCAGAGCTCCTTATTATTATGAAGGAAAACACAGAGACTTATATGCCGGGCTTTACCCATCTGCAGAAAGCACAGCCGATCACACTGGCACATCATATGGGTGCTTATTTTGAAATGTTCAAGCGTGACAGAAGCCGTATGGCAGATATTTATAAAAGAATGAATTATTGTCCGCTCGGAAGCGGCGCACTTGCCGGGACAACCTATCCGCTCGACAGAGAGTATACTGCCTCATTGCTCGGCTTTGAAGGCCCGACACTGAACAGTATGGATTCTGTGGCTGACAGAGATTATCTGATTGAGTTTTTAAGTGCACTTTCCACGATCATGATGCATCTGAGTCGTTTTTCGGAAGAGATTATTATCTGGAACTCCAATGAATATAAATTTATAGAGATCGATGATGCCTATTCGACCGGAAGCAGCATTATGCCGCAAAAAAAGAATCCGGATATTGCCGAGCTGGTCCGCGGAAAGACGGGCCGCGTTTATGGCGCACTGATGTCACTTCTGACAACAATGAAAGGTATTCCGCTTGCCTATAATAAAGATATGCAGGAAGACAAGGAACTGACCTTTGATGCGATTGATACCGTGAAAGGCTGTCTGGCACTTTTCACAGGCATGATCCGTACAATGAAATTCAATAAAGATATTATGGAAAAAAGTGCAATGCATGGCTTTACCAATGCGACGGATGCAGCTGATTATCTGGTAAAACACGGAGTTCCGTTCCGTGATGCCCATTCGATCATCGGACATCTTGTGCTGACCTGTATCGAAAAGGGAAAAGCCATTGATGAAATGAGCATTGAAGAGCTCAAAGAAATCAGTGATGTGTTTGAGCCGGATGTTTACGATGCGATTTCTTTAAAGACATGTGTGGAAAAGAGACTGACGATCGGTGCACCGAGCAAGACTTCCATGGAGCAGGCAATCGTAGCATATGAGGCATATCTTAAAGAATAAAAACGAAACAGTGAATTCCCGGTCACAGGCCGGTGATAATAAAAAATACGAGGAGAAGAAAAATGAGTGATAAGTTAAAAGTCGGTATCTTAGGTGGAACAGGTATGGTAGGACAGCGTTTTATTTCGTTGCTCGAGAATCATCCATGGTTTGAGGTAACAACAATTGCAGCAAGCCCACGTTCTGCAGGTAAGAAATATGCGGAAGCTGTCGGTGACAGATGGAAAATGGATACACCAATGCCTGAAAACGTAAAAGATATTGTTGTTATGAATGTAAATGAAGTAGAGACAGTTGCTTCTCAGGTTGATTTTGTGTTTTCCGCAGTTGATATGTCCAAGGATGAGATCCGTGCGATCGAAGAGGCATATGCCAAGACAGAAACACCTGTTGTTTCCAACAACTCCGCACACAGATGGACACCGGATGTTCCGATGATCATTCCGGAGATCAATGATAACCATACAGATGTGATCGAGTTCCAGAAGAAGAGACTCGGTACAACAAAGGGCTTCATCGCCGTAAAACCAAACTGTTCTATCCAGAGCTACGCTCCGGTTTTATATGCATGGAGAGAGTTCGAGCCATATGAAGTAGTTGCTACAACATACCAGGCAATCTCAGGTGCAGGTAAGACCTTTAAAGACTGGCCTGAAATGGTTGGCAATATCATCCCTTACATCGGTGGAGAGGAAGAAAAGAGTGAACAGGAACCACTTCGTGTATTCGGTAAAGTAGAAAACGGTGTGATCGTAAAGGCAGAAGAGCCAAAGATCACATGTCAGTGTATCCGTGTCCCTGTACTCAACGGTCATACAGCAGCTGTATTTGTAAAATTCAAAAAGAAACCAACGAAAGAACAGCTGATTGAAAAGCTTGAAAGCTACAGCGGTGCTCCGCAGGCACTCAAGCTGCCAAGCGCTCCAAAGCAGTTTATGCGTTACATGACAGAAGATAACAGACCACAGGTAACAGAAGATGTCAATTATGAAAACGGAATGGGAATTTCTATCGGACGTATCCGTGAAGACAGCATTTATGATTACAAATTCGTTGGCCTTTCTCATAACACAGTACGTGGAGCGGCAGGTGGGGCTGTGCTTTGCGCTGAGCTGTTAAAAGCAAAGGGATTTATCACGAAAAAATAAGCTGCGCTGCAGTATATTTGGGGTGTATAAGAATGAATGAGATGCATTATCAGTTGGATCTTCTGACTGCAATGAATCAAAAGCTAATGGGCAATGAAAAGATGTTCCGCATGATCTGCGGAACATCTTCCAATGCCTTTTTATATTACATATTTTCCGAAGACCGCTTTGAAATGCTTGGATTGTGGCAGCATTATTTTGATTTTCCGATCCGTTCCGCTTCAGATCTGCATAAGCTGATCAACTGCGCAAAGGCAGAGTATATTTCTGAACTGGAAGAAGCTCTTTTCTGTGAAAATAAGCACAAAGAGTCGCAGATCGTGGAATGTGAGATGCAGGATAAGAAGTGGCTTGAATTTGAGGTAACGGTCACTTACAGCGAAACGGATGAGCCAAGTGAAAAAATCATCAGAATCCGGGATGTGACAAAACGGAAGAAACAGACGGAAGAACTCAAATATATGGCGTATTATGATTCTTTGACAGGTTTGTACAACCGGAATTATTTTGTCAGGATACTCAGTGAATGGGTTCGGAAAGCCCAGACTGAAAAAGCAACGATCGACGTGCTCTGCATCCGGATGGATGATTTCAAACGGATCAATGATTCCATGGGAATGATTGCAGGGGATGAGATTCTGCAGGCATTTGGGCTTTTTTTACGGGATCTGCAAAGCGAGGATATCATAGTATCCCATTTTAATGATGATATCTATTATCTTGCTATTTATAATCCGTACGGAAATCACAATGTTGATGCTGTATACAGGAAAATAGGCCAGAGAACGGAACAGCCGTTTCAGATGATGGGAAACATTGAACAGAAAATCACAGTCAGTATCGGTGTTGCCAATTATCCGGAATCGGCCAGAAATTCTTTGGAGATCATCAATTGTGCGGAAATCGTACAGTCGCAGAAAAAAGAGTCCGGAACAAACAGCATTGCCTATTTTGAAGCTCCCATTCTGACGGATTTTATTGAAAACATCCAGATCGAGAATAAACTGAAAGAAGCAATTGAGGATCATGCATTTGAATTGTATTATCAGCCGCAGTATGATGCAGGTTCCAAAAAACTGCGTGGCGTAGAGGCATTGATCCGCTGGCGCGGACAGGATGGCAAATTTGTCAGCCCGGCAGTTTTCATTCCGCTTGCGGAAAAAGACGGATTGATCGTTCAAATCGGTAACTGGGTACTCGAGGAAGGTATCCGGGTCTACGCAGACTGGTATCGGAAATATGGATATCCGATGGTATTGTCTTTAAATATCTCAGCACTGCAATATAAAAAAGCGGATTTTGTGCATCATCTGCTGGTGTTGATTGAAAAGTATCAGGTTGATCCTGCTCTGATCGAATTGGAAATAACGGAAAGCGTACTGATCGAAGATTTTAATTCAGTGGTGGATAAGCTGAATACCCTGAAGGAATATGGAATTAAAATTTCCTTAGATGACTTTGGAACCGGCTTTTCTTCTCTTTCTTATCTGAAGGGGCTTCCTATCGATACATTAAAAATCGATAAGTCTTTTATTGATACAGTTATCAATGATCACCCGACGCGTGTAATTACAGAATCCATTATTGCGATGGTAAAGAAGCTTGGCTGTGAAACAGTGGCGGAAGGTGTGGAGACACAGGAGCAGTATGATTATCTGAAGGCAGTCAACTGTGATAACATACAGGGATTTCTGCTTGGCAAGCCTATGCCGGCAGAAGGCGTTGAAAAAATACTTTCTTCCATAAAAAAATGAGAGGATGCATATGCTGAAAGGAAGAGAACGCGAACTTGCATATCTGAATAAAGAATACCAAAGCGGTTCTGACAGGCTGCTTGTTTTGTATGGACAGAAGGATGTTGGGAAAACTGCACTTCTGGCTGCTTTTACGGAAGACAAAAAGGCCTTTTACTATCAGGCTGAAGAAGGCAGTGAGAGACAACAGCTTTATCTGCTTGGCAGACAGCTGCAGCGGATTGGCTTTTCACTGCCATTATATCCGACTTATGAGGAAGTTTTTCAGTGTCTGGATCGGAAACTGCTGGTAATAGATGAGTTTCAGTATCTGCTCAAGACCGGAAATGGTTTTGTACAGGCTCTTGATTCATTTCTTCAGAATAAAACAGACCCCTGTATGGTGCTATTATGCAGTTCCTCTATTTCTTTTGTGGAAAATCATATGGTTGCAAAACTGGGAAAACTGGCACATAAGCTGACCGGCTTCTTAAAATTGAAGGAATTGCAGCTTTGGGATGTTGCAGCATATTTCCCGGACTATTCCCCGGAAGACTGTGTGAAGGTTTACGCCATTTTAGGTGGTCTGCCAGGACTATGGCAGGCGTTTGATCCTGCTGTTTCTGTTTCGGAAAATATTTGCAGGGTTCTTCTTTCCCCGGGTGGAAGACTGCGGGAAGAAGGAGCGCATATTGTCAGCAGACAGCTTCGGGAATGTGGTGTCTACTTTTCGATTTTAGGTGCCTTGGCACAGGGCAAAAATAAATTAAATGAATTATATCAGCACACAGGATTTTCAAGGGCGAAGATCAGTGTATATTTGAAAAATCTTATGGAGCTGGAGCTGGTGGAAAAGGTGTTTTCCCTGGATACACCCGGCCGCGATAATCAACGTAAGGCTGTTTATCGTATTTCGCATCCTCTGGTACGTTTCTGGTTTTGTTTCCTGTATGCGGACAGCAGTCTGCTTTTGCGGATGACACCCCTGGCATATTACGAACAGCTGGTAGAGCCGGCATTGACGATTTATTGTGAAAGCTGCTTTTCTAAAGTATGTCAGGAATATATGCAGAGGGAAAACGCAAGGCATTCGCTTCCGATTGAAATCACAGAGTTTGGCAGTTTTGCAGGAAAAGCAGGATCGATCGACTATATCGGGCATAATGAATCCGGACGATATATTGTGGCATTTGCGGATTATAGGGATCCGGTCTTTTTGTATGAAAAATACTTGCAGGCAAAGGCTCTGACAGGGCAGGCGGGGATCCGGCCGGATTATATGTATCTGTTTTCCGGGCATAGTTTTGATGCAAAGCTGGAAGCACTGGAAAAAGAGCTGGATACGCTGATATTGATTAGAATGGATGATTTATAAATATGGGAAAACAGGTTTTTATAGCAGAAAAACCGAGTGTAGCAAGAGAATTTGCGAAAGCATTAAAATATAATATGAAATCGCGAGATGGCTATATGGAGTCTGAGGAAGCAATTGTCACATGGTGTGTCGGACATCTGGTTACTATGAGCTATCCGGAAGCATATGATGAAAAATGGAAAAGATGGACGATCGAACCGCTTCCTTTTATTCCAAAGGAATTCAAATACGAAGTGATCGACGGCGTTAAAAAGCAGTTTCAGATCGTCAGCGGTATATTGAACCGGCCGGATGTGGATATTATTTACGTCTGTACCGACTCGGGGCGGGAAGGAGAATACATATACAGGCTTGTGGAAATGCAGGCACATGTGACAGGCAAGGAAAGAAGACGTGTCTGGATCGATTCCCAGACGGAAGAAGAAATCCTGCGTGGCATCCGGGAAGCGAAAGATCTGTCCGCGTATGACAATCTGTGTTCTTCCGCTTATCTGCGGGCAAAAGAAGATTATCTGATGGGCATTAATTTTTCACGCGTGCTGACCTTGAAATATGGGTATAACGTCAAAAAATTTCTGGATCAGGACCGGGTAGTGATCTCGGTCGGCCGTGTCATGACCTGTGTGCTTGGCATGGTAGTGGACAGAGAACGGGAGATCCGTAATTTTGTCAAAACACCGTTTTACCGTGTCCTTGCCAGCCTGCAGATCGGCGATAAGGCAGTGGATGCAGAATGGCGGGCTGTCAGGGGATCTGCTTATTTTGAATCGCCGCTTCTGTATAAAGAAAACGGATTCAAAAAGCAGGAAGATGCGCAGAAACTGATCGACGCACTAATGCAGCCACAGCCGTTGCAGTTTCAGGTGGTAAAAGCAGAGAAAAAGAAAGAAACGAAAAATCCACCGCTTTTGTTTAATCTGGCGGAGCTGCAGAACGAATGCACCAAGCTGTTTAAGATCAGCCCGGATCAGACACTGCAGATTGTGCAGGAGCTGTATGAAAAGAAGCTGACAACCTATCCGCGTACGGATGCACGTGTGCTTTCCACAGCGGTTTCCAAGGAAATCACAAAAAATATCAGCGGTCTTGCATCGTATCCGGGCGTCGGACCGTATGTGAAATATATTCTGGAAAAGAAAACTTATCAGAATCTGGCAAAGACAAAATATGTCAATGACAAGCAGATCACGGATCACTATGCGATTATTCCGACCGGTCAGGGACTTGCGGCACTTTCTTCATTGCATGCAACGTCTGCAAAGGTATATGAGGTCATTGTCAGACGATTCCTTTCCATTTTCTGCCCGCCGGCTGTTTACCAGAAGATCGCACTTTGCGTGCAGCGTGGCAGCGAACAGTTTTTTGCCAACTTTAAAGTACTTTCAAGCGCAGGGTATCTGGAACTGATGCAGTACAGCTTTGGTAAAAAGACAGAAGAAGCGGAAAAAACAAAGGAAAAAGAGCAGGAGGAAGAAACAGATACCGCTTGTGATGAGAATTTGTTAAAAATACTGTCTTCTCTGAAAAAAAATGATATAATAGACGGGAACGGTTTCTCAATAAAGGAAGGAGAGACTTCACCGCCAAAACGATACAATTCAGGATCGATGATCCTTGCCATGGAAAACGCAGGGCAGCTGATCGAAGATGAAGAACTCAGGGCACAGATCAAAGGAAGCGGGATCGGTACTTCTGCCACAAGAGCGGAGATCCTGAAAAAACTGGTCAATAACAAGTATCTGGCACTGAATAAAAAGACGCAGATCATTACGCCGACGCTGCTTGGTGAGAGTATTTATGAAGTCGTTAACTGTTCTATCCGGTCACTTCTTGATCCAAAGCTTACCGCGAGCTGGGAGAAGGGGCTGACACAGGTCGCAGACGGCGTGATCAGTCAGGATGAATATTTGGAAAAGCTGGAAGGTTTTATCGTCCGCAGAACGGAATATGTCAAACAGACAAACCAGCGCAGTCTGCTGGAGCACAGATTCTGCGAAGCAGCAAAATATTATCCTGCTGTCAAAAATAAAAAATCATAACTTATGGAGGGAAAGCAAATGGAATTATTTCAGGTATCAAAGTATCTTGATGTTGAACACACCATCGCAAAATACATGTTTGATCCGGTGGAGAATCCTTGGGAGGTTCTGCCATCGATCAGCATTTTTATTGAACAGTTGGGGCCGATGCTGCCAAGTGAGGAATTTGAGCAGCGCGGCAGTAATGTATGGATCTCAAAATCAGCAGTCATTGCACCGACCGCTTATATCGGCGGTCCGTGTATCATCGATGCAGGCACGGAAGTCCGTCACTGCGCATTTATCCGTGGCAGTGCGATCATTGGCAAAAACTGCGTGATCGGTAATTCTACAGAGGTTAAGAACAGTATCATCTTTGATGAGGTACAGATCCCACATTACAATTATGTCGGTGACAGTATTTTAGGCTTCCGTTCCCATCTCGGAGCAGGTGCAATTACATCTAACGTCAAAAACGACAAGAGCAATGTAGAAGTGAATTTTGCACTCGGCAAAATGGATACCAAGCTGCGCAAGTTTGGTGCGATTGTTGGAGATTTTTCCCAGATCGGCTGTAACAGCGTTTTGAATCCCGGTACGATCATCGGCAGAAACTGCAGCATTTATCCGCTTTCCAATGTCAGAGGACTTGTAAATGAAAACTCCATTTATAAGGCACCGGGCAAGGTTGTACAGAAGGTAAAACTCAAGAAGGATCCCAAATAAGTAAAAATGGCTGTTTTCTGCAGAAAACCATGCAGCGTGTATATGGAAAAAAACATAAAAATGACTGGATTTTTTTGTGGAAATATGCGAAAATGATAACGGTGATTTTGACAAAATATACATGTGATATTTTGTTGATAAAATAAAGTACATTTTGAAAGGAGTTTTCACATGATTTATTCAAAAGAAGTGGAAGAAATGTGTCCAGTTGCACAGGGCGTTCATCATGGCTGTGCACCAATCCCAGAAGAAGCAAAATGGGTTCAGGCAAAAGAAGTGAAGGATATTTCTGGCTATACACACGGTATTGGCTGGTGTGCACCACAGCAGGGTGCTTGTAAATTATCCTTAAACGTTAAGGAAGGTATTATCCAGGAAGCTTTAGTTGAGACAATCGGATGTTCCGGTATGACTCATTCAGCAGCTATGGCAGCAGAAATCCTTCCGGGCTTAACAGTTATGGAAGCATTAAATACAGACCTTGTATGTGATGCGATCAACACTGCTATGAGAGAGTTGTTCTTACAGATCGTTTACGGTCGTTCACAGTCTGCCTTCTCTGAAGACGGTCTTGCAATCGGTGCCGGTCTGGAAGATCTTGGTAAAGGAACCCGTTCTATGGTTGGTACTACATACGGAACTCTTTCCAAAGGACCTAGATACCTTGAACTTACAGATGGTTATATTACAGGTATTGCCCTTGACGAAGCTGATGAGATCATCGGTTACAAATATGTAAACTTCGGTAAGATGATGGACTTCATCAAAGCCGGCGATGATGCTGCTACAGCATATGAAAAAGCTTCAGGTCAGTATGGTCGTGTACAGGATGCTGTACGTGTAATTGACCCTAGAAAAGAGTAAGGAATAGGAGGATAAATAGATGGCATTATTTGAATCATATGAAAGAAGAGAGCCTCAGATTCTTGCTGTATTAAAAGAGTATGGCATTAATTCAATTGAGGAATGTAAAGATATTACAATGGCTGCTGGAATCGATGTTTACAGTCTGATCGAAGGCATTCAGCCAATCTGTTTTGAAAATGCAAAATGGGCTTACACAGTAGGTGCAGCAATCGCAATCAAGAAAAACTGCCGCAAGGCTGCTGATGCTGCTGCAGCAATCGGTGAAGGACTTCAGGCTTTCTGTATTCCTGGTTCTGTTGCTGATACACGTAAGGTAGGTCTTGGACATGGTAACCTTGGTAAAATGCTTCTGGAAGAGGATACAGAGTGTTTCGCTTTCTTAGCCGGTCATGAATCATTCGCAGCCGCTGAAGGTGCGATCGGTATCGCAGAAAAGGCTAACAAGGTTCGTCAGAAACCTCTCCGTGTTATCTTAAACGGTCTTGGAAAAGACGCAGCTCAGATCATTTCCCGTATCAACGGATTTACATTTGTTGAGACAGAATATGATCCATATACAAATACAGTAAAAGAAGTATCACGCAAGTGCTACTCTAAAGACGCTGATTCTCCACGTGCCAAGGTTAACTGCTACGGTGCAAACTCTGTTCCGGAAGGCGTTGCAATCATGTGGAAAGAAAATGTAGATGTATCTATCACAGGTAACTCTACAAACCCGACTCGTTTCCAGCATCCGGTAGCAGGTACTTATAAGAAAGAAAGACTTGAAGCCGGTAAGAAGTACTTCTCAGTAGCATCAGGCGGTGGTACAGGACGTACACTTCACCCGGATAACATGGCTGCAGGTCCTGCTTCTTATGGTATGACAGATACAATGGGCCGTATGCATTCAGATGCACAGTTCGCTGGTTCTTCATCAGTTCCTGCTCACGTAGAAATGATGGGTCTGATCGGTGCTGGTAACAACCCAATGGTAGGTATGACTGTTTCTACAGCCGTTTCTATCGAAGAAGCTGCAAAGGCTGGTAAATTCTAAGTATTGATTTAAAATGTAAATTTTAGGGCTATTCAAACAGAGTATATGTTTGAATAGCCCTATTTTAGATGATATGCCACAAATTATTCCAATAAAAGAATTGAAGAACAAATGTGGTAGGTATTTTTCATCAGCTTGAAAATTATTTGCAAAAGTTATAATTGTTTATAGGTACATCCCCGTCACACTGTCATCTTTTTCAAATCCCAGTTCTGCTAATGCGTTATACGCTTTCTTGGCAATCGATTCATTTGCACCCCAGGAAATATTCAAAAGACCATGCCCACCGCCAAAACCAATGATAAAGGCATCCTGCGAGTTTTCCTCTTGTGTAAGCATAACGCTCAGTGATACAGCACTTTCAACTCTGTAATAATATTCTTCAAAACAGATAAGAATTGCTTTTCCCCCAGCTTTCTGTACCCGGCAGATCTTGTGAATAGACATTTTGCGGATGAAATCATTCGCCAGCATTGCGAGCGTTGTATTCTCATCACTATTGTTTCGTTTCATGGTTATTACTTCTGACATAGTTAATTCCCCTTTTTGTGTTGATGCATACATGATTTAGCGGTATTATATTGATTATAACATATTTTTTCTTTACAAACTATAGGAATCACATTTATAAAAAGACTGTAAATAAACCTTATTTACAAAAATGCAATTCTATTTATCGACAGAGTGAAAAGTAGAAAGGAAAGACTTATGAAGAAAAATCAAATATATAATCCATTTTTACCGCTTTATGAATATATTCCGGATGGAGAACCGCATGTGTTCGGTGACAGGGTATATCATTATGGTTCGCATGACAAGGAAGGCGGCGACACTTTCTGTATGCTCGATTATGTCTGTTATTCTGCGCCGGTAGATGATCTGACGGACTGGCGGTATGAGGGAGTGATTTATCAGGCAAAACAGGATCCGCGTTATCCCGCTCCGCAGTATATGTATGCACCGGATGTGGTACAGGGCAATGATGGTCGTTTTTATCTGTATTACTGCATGGGCGGAGATTATGGACAGGGTGGTTATCAGGGGCCCGTCAGTGTGGCTGTCTGTGATACGCCGGCTGGAAAGTATGAATATCTGGGTGTTGTGAAAAATCCGGATGGCAGTCCGATGCTGAAATATATCTGTTTTGATCCGGCAGTACTCAATGATGACGGAACGATCCGGCTTTATTACGGAACACAGTATGACTATGAGGAACGCAACGATTTTTTGACAAATGAGTTTTACCTGCAGGATGAGATAGAAATGTTCGGACGGAGCCGGGAAGAAATTTTCAGTTATCCGGACAGTATCATGGGACCGGTCATGGCAGTTCTTTCCGATGATATGCTGACGGTAAAGGAAGAAGCAAAGCATATTATTCCGTATCGGGTAAAAGGCACAAGCTTTGAAGCACACCCGTTTTTTGAAGGTTCATCCATGCGTAAGGTCGGAAAGAAGTATTATTTTATCTATTCCTCCTGGCAGAATCATGAGCTCTGTTATGCAACGAGTGATCAGCCTGATCGGGACTTTGTTTTCGGCGGAACGATCGTATCCAATGGTGATATCGGTTATCGCGGCAGAGATGCACAGCACAAGCTGAATATGACAGGAACTACACATGGCAGCATCATTGAAATTAATGGGCAATGGTATGTTTTTTACCATCGTCTGACACATAAATCCGATTACAGCAGACAGGCATGTGCGGAGAAAATACGTATTTTGGAAGATGGCAGCATTCCACAGGCAGAAATGACAAGCTGCGGATTGAATGATGGACCGCTGTCAGCAGAAGGCACCTATCCGGCAGTGATCGCCTGCAATCTGACAAACGGACATATGCCACACGGGTCTAACAGTGTGTTTCAGATCTCGTTTCCAAATGTTACACATAAGGGGCAGGAGCGGTTTATTGCGGAAATAGAAGATCACACCCTGATCGGTTATAAATATTTCGAATGCAGGTCTGTAAAGCAATTTGGGATTACCTATCGGATGGAAACCGAGAAAAATCGCGTGATCTTTGATGGCAGGTATCGTACGGATGTCCGCAGTCAGGATGACGAGAATTTTGCGAATACTTATGCTGAAAAAGATACTTTGACCAATATAGTCAAACCGAGACAGTCAACAGAAAATACGCCGCAATTCGGGATATGCATTGATACAGCAGAAAATGAAATAGGAACGCTTTTACTGGATGAAAAGGCGGAAGACTGGAAAAAAGTAACTGTACAGATAGAAATACCGGATGGTGTCCATGCTTTATATCTTGTTTATAAAGGACAGGCTAAAGTACAGTTAATAGAGATCCATTTCTAACGAATGTTATTGTAATATGAATGAGGGAGGATGCAATGAAGAAACGAATTCTGCAGATTATGAGCTTGCTTTTATTGTTTACAACAGTTGTTGTAACACCGGTTATGGCACAGAAGCCATCTGTTTGTTCCAAAGAAGAGTGGGAGGTTTTAAAGCTGACCAATCAAAAAAGACTAAATCTGGGGTTAGAACCTTTATCCACGACGAAGAAGCTGCAGAAAGCGGCAGGTATCCGTGTGGCAGAAACAGAAAGCTATTTTTCGCATACGCGTCCGGACGGAACAACCTGTTTTTCTGTTTTAGCTGAGCAGGATATCTTTTACCGGAGTGTTGCCGAAAATATAGCAGCCGGTCAGTCATCGGCAGAACAGGTGATAAACAGTTGGTGGAACAGCCCGGGGCATAAGCAGAATATGATGAATGCATCGCTGACACATTTAGGCGTCGGTTACAGTCAGGATACAAATGGTTATTTCAGACATTACTGGGTACAGCTTTTTGTGGGAGGATGTCAGTTCGAATCTCTTTCCGTAAAGGGCGGTACGGATCTCAGTGTCAAAAAAGGCAGCACCATATCCGATATGGACTTGTATCTGGTTGCAGACTGTAAATGGCACGGAAACAGTTATGTTCCGATCAGTGATAAAATGTGCAGCGGATACAATAAAAACAAGACCGGGAAACAGACTGTAACGGTATCTTATCAAAAGCTGAAGACTACATTTACAGTGACAGTTACCGGAACAGGCGAAACAACATCTGATCAGAATACACAGAAAAAAGCAGTCTGCCTGAAATGGAAGAAAGTGGCAAATGCAGATGGATATGTGATTTATCGTGCAACATCCAAAAATGGAAAATATCAAAAAATAAAAACGATCCAAAAGGGCAGGATCACAGAATATACCGATAAAAAAGTGAAGACCGGAAAAAAATATTATTATAAGGTAAAAAGCTTTCAGAAGAAAAACAATAAACTGAAACTCGGGAAAACAGTCAGGCTGCGTTCTCAAAAATGGGTAAAATTGTAGTTGAGAATTATATATTATATACAAAAAGAAATTGTAATTGTATAGGGAATTTGTTATAATTTGACATATAAAAACAAATACGTATAATTCAGGCAAGGAGGTTTTTCATATGAATACAATTATTACAATCGGACGTCAATTTGGTTCGGCCGGACGTGAAATCGGCGAAAAACTTGCAGAGGAGCTTGGTATCAAATGCTATGACAAAGAGCTTTTGACAAGAGCGGCAAAGGAGAGTGGATTCTGTGAGGAATTGATCCATACACATGATGAAAGGCCAACCAACAGTTTTTTGTATAATCTGGTTATGGATACTTATTCCTTTGGGTACAATGCCGCAGGACTTGTAGACATGCCAATCAGTCAGAAAGTATTTCTGGCACAATTTGATGCGATTAAGAAGATCGCGGCTGAAGGACCTTGTATCATTGTAGGTCGTTGTGCAGATTATGCACTGGCTGACAATCCAAATTGTATCAGTGTTTTTATCCATGGCAATATGGATGTCAAGGTCAAACGTATTATGAAAAAATATGATCTGACAGAATCTAAAGCCAAAGAAATGATCCTGAAAAAGGATAAGCAGCGTCAGAGCTATTATAATTATTATTCTTCCAAGCGATGGGGCTTCAGTGATTCCTATGATCTCTCTGTTAACAGCAGTATTTTAGGAATTGAAGGAACGGTAAATTTATTAAAGCAGTTTATTCTGGATTTTGAAAATCGCGAGAAATAAACAGGATATAAGAAACAAAATCAGCAATAGAAGGAAACTGTAAAATGAAATTTCGTTTTGAAAAAAAATATGTATACTGGGGAGTGACTGCTTTTCTGGTCATAGCAGCCTCTTTGATCTTTTATTACTTTTTATTCCATATGAATAATGTACGGGCGGGTTTCCGGACATTTACAAAAACATGTATGCCTATCATTGATGGTCTTGTTCTGGCATATCTGATGACACCGCTTGTCAATCATATGGAAAGAGATTTCTTTATACCGCTGTGTAAAAGGGTGAATCTGAATACAGAAAGTGCAAAGACAAAGAAGGGGATGCGCTTGTTGTCTGCTCTGATTACGGTTATATTTGTATTTGTACTGCTTTATCTGCTTTGTGCATCTATTATCCCGCAGCTTATTGTCAGTATCCAGAATATTGCTTTGCAGCTTCCTGTGTATGCAACAAATCTGCAGGACTGGATACAAAAGCTTTTGGAGAACAATGATGATCTGGCAGGAATTGTAACATCCCTGATCAACCAGTATTCCAATGAACTGGAAGATTATCTGAACAGCAAGCTGGTTCCGCAGCTTAATGTAATATTGACGCGGTTTTCGAGCAGTATTTTTTCCAGTATGCTGGGATTGCTTGTGACAGCGTGGAATCTGCTGATTGGACTGATCATTTCCGTGTATCTGCTGGTCAGCAAAGAGAGTTTTGCAGGGCAATCTAAAAAGATCATATATGCAATCTGGGAAGAGGAGACAGCTAATAAGCTGATTTCCAATATCCGTTTTGTCAATGCTACATTTGGTGGTTTTATTAATGGTAAGCTGGTAGATTCACTGATCATTGGTTTAATATGCTTCATTGGAATGACATTATTACAATTACCATATCCGCTTCTGATCAGTGTGATCGTAGGAATTACAAATATTATTCCATTTTTCGGACCATATCTTGGAGCGATTCCAAGTATCGTTCTGATTTTAATGGTAAATCCAAAACAGGCATTGTATTTTGCTATATTTGTTTTGATTCTGCAGCAGTTTGACGGCAATTTTTTAGGACCGAAGATTCTTGGAAACAAAACCGGTTTATCCAGCTTCTGGGTTATCTTTTCTATCACATTATTTGGTGGTTACTGGGGGATTCTGGGTATGGCAATCGGGGTTCCTGTATTTGCAGTTATTTATGCCGGCATAAAAGCGCTTGTCAATCAGCAGCTTGTAAAGCGAGGCTTTTCAACCAATACCCAGGATTATATGTTCTTGTCGGAAATAAAGGATAATCATTTTGTAGAATTGTCTCCACCGAAGCAAAAAGAACGCAAAGGCAGAGAAAAAGTATCAAATCCGGAAGAAAAAGAAGCTGATTCAAAAGAGTCTGAGAAAACAGAAATAAAATAAATAAGGTAAGAGAATAAGCTCTGTGTATAGCAGAGCTTATTTCTTTGACGAAAGTTCTTCCCAACATGCGTCTACATAGCCTTTTGTCAGATCAACATTATTCAGATCTTTTAATTTATATTTTGGTTTGGCAGATATTTTGTAACTCGCTTTTTGTGCTTTGATTTTACAGAACTGTTTCGAATTACGGTAAATTTTTTCCGAAGGTGTTTTTTTCGGAGCCCTGGATGGGTAACACCAATGAGAAGTATTGCAAAAGGTGCAATTGTACATAAAATTGCAAATGTATCTGCAGTCATAAATAAGTCCCTCCGTTGTATAGCAGCTTGACGTATAAGAGAGTGTGCATTGAGGCAAATAGAACTATTCGCAAAAGAATAGTTTATCGAATAGTTGCGGCTGCAAATTGGCTCTATCTACAGCTGGCAGCTTGTAATTTACTGGATCGTATCCAGTGTTCCTTAATGCAGGATCGTCTGCAGTCTGGCATCGTTTTTGACGAGATCTTTTGCCATATCCCGATATTTCTGTTCATGTAAATAGGTATGTCTGTTTTTCAGTGTTGGTGCCAGATCGATGGCATCTAAAAAATCCTGTTTTTTCATATCAAGTGTTGCCACATAGTCAAAGAATCCCGTATCATTTAAAACAGTTTCCACACGCACATAACGATGATCCTGTACCTTGCTCATAATATAGGTTGCAATACCAACCTGGACACCATGGAGCTGCGGATGTTCAAGCAGCTTGTCAAGTGCATGGGAAATCAGATGTTCGCTACCGGATACAGGTGCGCTGCTTCCGGCAATTTCATTGGCAATTCCACTCATGGCAAGGGAATCCACGAGTTCTTTTAAGAACAGATTTTCATGGATATCCTGATAAGGTGTTCTGACAAAGCTGTTAACGGCTTTTTTAGCAATCATCATGGCAAAATCATCCACCTTTGTAAATCCGCATTTTTCTTCATATTGCCAGTCGTAAATAGATGTGATCTTCGAGATCATATCGCCGATTCCGGAATAGATAAACTTCACAGGTGCGGTTTTGATGATCTGCGTATCGACAACTATGCCATAGGCGAGTCTTGCAGGAACAGATACTCTTCTCTCTTCTATCTTTAAAGAAGCACTGGAGCTTGCAAAACCATCACTGGATGTAGAGGTAGGAATGCTGATAAACGGTAATTTTTTTAAAAATCCCATATATTTTGCGGCATCGATAACTTTACCGCCGCCGATACCGATCACTGCCTGCGCCTTTGGGGATATAGAAAATGCCATCTGCGTAATATCATTTAAGGCAATGGTGTCGATTTCTTTATATTCGAGAACATCTACCTGTGCATCTTTCAAAGAATTCATCACTTTGGAACCAAACATCTCGATCAGATCATTTCCAAAATATAAGACAACACGGTTGATGCCCTGATTTTGTAAAATGGAGCCAAGATCATCCAGTGCATTGTCATAGACCTTTAAAAAAGATGGAATATGGATAGAATGCTGTACGTTCATGTATGGTTACCTCCTGCTAATTCCTATGAAATATTCAATAAATTTTTTGTTATTCGTATACATAATAAATATCTGTTATAAAGGGTTCTTTTTTATCAATATCAGTATTTCATATTACAGGGGATTAAGCAAGTACAATTTAATTTTCAGCAGATACAAGAAATTTTACAACAAACTCACTTTTACAAAATAGTTTAGGAGTGATTGCTAAATTCGTGCTACAATGTTGACGAAGAAATATCTGCCGGGAGGATGTTTATGAAATTACAACGCTTATTAAGCCTGACAAGGCAGGCAATAGATACATATGATATGATCGAGGAAGGCGACAGAATTGCGGTCGGAATATCCGGCGGCAAGGATTCGTTGACACTTTTATATGCGCTGCAAATGTTAAGTAAATTTTATCCAAAGCATTTTGAAGTATATGCGGTTACGGTGGATCTTGGCTTTGAAAATCTGGATCTGACACAGATAAAGGCTTTTTGTGAGAAACTGCAGGTGCCTTATACGATCATCAAAACACAGATCGCTGAAATTGTGTTCCAGACGCGCAAGGAATCCAATCCGTGCTCACTATGCGCAAAGCTGCGGAAAGGTGCTTTGAATGATGAAATGAAGCGTTTGGGCTGCAATAAGGTGGCTTATGCGCACCATAAGGATGATGTCATTGATACGATGCTGCTTTCTCTCCTGTTTGAAGGGAAATTTACGTCATTTTTACCGAAAACATATTTGGATCGTGTACAGTTGACCGTGATCCGGCCGCTTATTTATGTGGATGAAGCAGATGTGATCGGCTTTGTGCATAAATATAATCTGCCGGTAGCCAAAAGTCCATGCCCGGTAGACGGAAGTACCAAAAGAGAGTACGCGGATCAGCTGTTGAAGCAGTTGATCCGCGAAAACAAAGGGGTAAAGGAACGGTTATTTTCTGCCATAGAAAATGGAAATATAGAAGGCTGGCAGAAAGGCACGTTTATGCCGAAATGATGATCTAAAGTAGCATAAGGTATTTTATGGGCAATGTAAAGCAGACTTTACAAACTATTTTTCTCCTATTAAAATAGTAAAGGAAGAAAAGCAAAACATAACTATGAAGGTTAAATATGAGCGAACACAGTTATCATGATCAGGTGAATAAAGAAAATATCGAAAAGATGCGGGCAGTCCTGCAGGAGCTTCCGAAGTTCTGCAAGCAGTTTTTCCGCGGGATTGAAAATACGACTTCCACACGGACAAGATTGGGCTATGCACTGGATCTTCGTATCTTTTTTGAATTTATCCAGCAAAATAACAATGCCCTGAGAAGAACGCCGATTCAAGAGTATCCGCTCAGCCTGCTCGATCAGCTTGGCAGGGAGGATATCGAGGAATATCTGGATTATCTGGAGTTATATTATAAGGATGACAAAGAATATCGCAATGATGAACGCGGAAAGTCCAGAAAGCTGGCAAGTCTGCGTAGTATGTATCACTATTTCTATACAAGCGAACTGATCGAAAAGGATGTGGCAGCACTTGTTCCTATGCCTAAGCTGCATGAAAAAGAAATTATCCGGTTAGATCCCGATGAAGTTGCTACGCTCTTAGAGCTGGTGGAAAACGGGGAAGAACTGACCGAGACAGAAAAAAGGTATCACAGAGTTACCAAAACAAGGGATCTGGCACTTCTTACTCTTCTGCTTGGTACGGGAATCCGTGTTTCGGAATGCGTAGGGCTGAATCTGAATGATGTAGATTTCAAAAACGGAGGGATCCGGATCGTGCGAAAAGGCGGTTATGAAGCGGTTGTATATTTTGGAGAAGAGGTAGAGGATGCGCTCCTCGACTACTGGGATGAACGCACCCATAAGGCAGCTGCTACGGGGCATGAAGATGCACTGTTTCTATCCATGCAGAATAAGCGGATCAGCGTCCGTGCTGTAGAAAAGCTGGTCAAGAAATATGCCTCAAAAGTAACCTCTTTAAAAAAGATCACACCACATAAGCTGCGCAGTACCTATGGTACGAATCTGTACCGTGAAACAGGTGATATCTATCTGGTGGCAGATGTACTCGGTCATAAGGATGTCAATACAACGAGGAAGCACTATGCTGCCCAGCAGGAAGAAAACCGCAGACGGGCGGCAAAGGTAGTAAAACTCAGGGAGCCTTAACATAATTACTTGATAAATTCATTGGAATAATATGGCACGATGATCCGGTCTCCGGCTTTAATCGTGTCATTTTTTAAGGAATTGATCGAACGCATTTCTTTTACACAATCCTGTATGGCTGCTGCAGAGCCGTCTGTATAAACTGCTGCGATCGTCCATAAGCTGTCTCCTTTGGAAATCTCTATGCTTTTATAATATTTATAGGTATGTGTCAGAGCTTCTTCCTTTGTGGTAGCCTGTGCGCTGATCGCATTAATGGATACAGCAAGGAGAATGACTGCACAAAGTGTGAAAATGCTGTTTCTGATCAGGCATTTCATCCGCATGACCTGTCTGCGGCGCTGTGCTGCTCTTCTATTCTTAATGCGAGCAGGTATTCTCTTCATAGAATCCTCCGGCTGTATAAAATGCATGATCTGTAGTTCTCTTCCTGTTGTTTCCATACTTGCTATCCTCCGATTTATCGAACATACGATACGAACACTCGTTCTTATACCTGCATTATACCGAACAGGCATTCTGGTGTCAAGCAAAAAACGAACAAATTTTCGGAATATACGTTTGCTTTTGCAACAGATATCTGTTATACTTAATTTAAATGATGCCGGGGTCAAAAGCCCCAACTTTGATGTCCGTGAATGAGAACAGGGAGGATATAGAATATGGCTAACGGAAAGATCAGTAAGAAACAGTCAGAAATTTTGGAATATATAAAGGAACAGATTTTAGAGAAAGGTTATCCGCCGGCTGTTCGTGAAATCTGCGAGGCAGTGCATCTGAAATCCACTTCTTCCGTGCATGCGCATCTGGAAACGCTCGAGAAGAACGGTTATATCCGCCGTGATCCGACTAAGCCGCGTGCGATTGAGATCTGCGATGACAGCTTTCAGCTTGTCAGAAATGAAATGACAAGCATTCCGATTATTGGCACTGTTGCTGCCGGTCAGCCTATACTTGCTGCAGAGAATATAGAAGGATATTTTCCGGTTCCGGTCGATATGGTGCCAAATGCAGAGACTTTTATTTTAAAGGTAAAGGGCGACAGTATGATCAATGCAGGTATCTTCAGTGGGGATCAGATCTTTGTAGAGCGTACCAATGTAGCCAGAAACGGAGATATGGTCGTTGCACTTGTGGATGATTCCGCAACGGTTAAGACATTTTATAAAGAACAGGGACATGTCCGTCTGCAGCCGGAAAATGATACCATGGATCCGATCATTGTAGATGATTGTGATATTCTTGGTAAAGTATTCGGTGTATTCCGGTTATATCGCTAATAAAGAATATATGATCCCAACATCAAATATATTATCGTGCATAAAAATCCCGACAGTTCATATACTGCCGGGATTTCATATTATTCTGCGCTCTTTAAGTCTTCTTCCGTAACTTCTTTTCCATCTCTCCAGATGCGTTCCAGATCATAAAAGCTTCTGCTTTCCTTATCAAAAACATGGATAATAATATCTTTAAAGTCAAGCAGAATCCAGTTTGCACTGTCATAGCCCTCAATTGGTCTTCTTTCATATCCGAGTCTGCCTAAAAGTTCTTCCACATTGTCAGCAAGTGCCTGTACCTGATTGCGGTTTGTTCCGTTTGCGATGATAAAATAATCGGCTAACGGGGAAACTTCGCTGATATCGATCACACGGATATCTTCTGCTTTTTTATCTTCCAGTGCGTCGATCGCTGCAAGCGCCATTTTCTTTGATATACTATTCGTCATGGGTATCTCCTTTTTGTGCTTCGTTATCATGCTGCACACGTTCTTTATAATACGTGTATGTTTCCATTGTGATCTGATCGATCGCTGCGCCTTTTTTTTCTAAAAATGCAAGGGTGCTTTCCAGAATATGAAGCATACAGGCATCAAGATCTGTAAAAGCCAGTTTTCTGGTCACTTCCATGCCCGGCAGCTTTTTCCGGTTGATCTCAATGTAATCAGCAATATAAATAATCTGTTCCAGCGTTGTCATAGCAGGTTTGCCTGTCGTGTGATACAGAATAGAGGAAAGAATCTCCGGATCTTCTACCTGATATCTTTCTTTTGCCAGAAAACTGCCCAGCTTGGCATGCAACAGATCGGGATTTTTCTGTTCTGCTGTATTTATTTCAAGCTTATATTTCCCGCATAGAGCCAGTTTCTTTTTATCCTCGATACATTTTGCATTATCGTGAAGAAGTCCTGCCAGATAAGCCCTGTAAGGATCCTCATCAAAGCGCATTGCCATACAGGCTGCGGTATCAGCCACGGAAAGTGTATGGGTATATCGCTTTTTATCCAGTCTGTTCTTTAAATCTTTGCTGATCTTCTGAAATGTACTCATATATATTGTATCCTTTGTTGTTTGTTCTTCATACATTATTTTTCAGATGAGGTTTCCTGCCGGTATAAATGATTCTTCTGTATAAAACGGATGACCTGATCAGGCAGCATATAGCGGACAGATTTCCCTTCCCGGATCATCCGACGGATTTTCGTAGAAGAAATATCTATTCTGTTTGCAGGCAGGATTTTGATATCTGCCTGATATTTGTCTGTCAGATAAATAATTTGCTTTTCAAGTCCTTCTCTGTCGCAATCATCCCGCACTGCAACAAGTAATGTGCATTCTGTCATCAGACGGTCAGGGTGCTTCCAGCGTTCAATTTCCAGAAGAGAATCAGCTCCCATGATAAAATAAAAATCTGTCTTTGGCTGCATTCTTTTAAGTTCTTCCACCGTTTCGTAGGAATAGGAATTTCCCTCCCGGTCAATCTCGATGGTAGATAATGCAAAATCAGGATTATCCTCGATTGCCATGCCCGTCATGGAAACACGCTTGTTTTTGGATAATACCTTTGTAGACTCCTTCAGCCATGGTGTTCCGCTCGGAACAAACAAAATCTCATCCAGAGAAAAGGTATCCAGTGCATTTTGGGCGAGTATCAGATGCCCATAATGGATCGGATCAAAAGTCCCACCCATAATACCAACTTTTTTATTTTGGCAGCTCAATTTTCTTATGCTCCTTTGATTCTTTATACAGAACGATCTTCTTGCCGATCACCTGTACAACCTGTGCATGTGTTCGTTCTGCAAGCATACGTGCGATTTCATTTGGATCATCCATACAGTTTTTCAGAACGGTGATCTTGATCAGTTCTTTTGTGTTAAATGCTTCTCCGATCGCTTCCGTTACTTCCGGTGTCAGACTTGATTTTCCAATCTGGAAGATCGGTTCCAGATTCATGGCAAGTCCTTTTAAATATGCTCTTTGTTTGCTTGTCATCTGTAGCTCCTCATTATTTATAATAGTCAAAAGATAATCCGTACATACGGACCGTGTCACCTTCCTGAATGCCAAGGTCTTCCAGTTGTTTTAAAATACCGTTTGTCTTCATGAAATTCTGGAAAAACTGGAAGCCTTTTTCAGACTCCAGATTTGTATAGCCCAGCATTTTTTCAATCTTCGGTCCTTCCACCACGTATTCGTCTTCTGCTGCGTCGTAGGTTACGGTAAACGGATCATCGTCATACGCCTGTTCTTCCTCCGGGAAGTATTCCTGCTCAAATACAAACGGCTTATGCTCAAAATCCTTAAGCAGTCCGGAAACCGCCTGCAACAGTGTATCCACATTTTTCCCGCTGACAGCAGAGATTGGAATTACCTGAATGCCCTTTGGCTCAAACTCCTGCTTCAGCTTTGTGATCACTTCATTTTCATCCCCGTAGATCGCATCGATCTTATTGGCAGCAATGATCTGCGGCTTCTGGGCAATTTCTGCATTATAGGCTGAAAGCTCTTTGTTGATGGCATAAATATCTGCGATCGGATCACGTCCTTCTGTAGAAGCAGCATCTACCATATGAATGATCACCTTTGTACGTTCGATGTGACGCAGAAATTCATGGCCGAGACCAATGCCTTCCGATGCCCCTTCGATCAGTCCGGGGATATCTGCGATCACAAAACCATCCGCACCATCATGCAGATCCACAACACCGAGATTTGGATTTAAGGTTGTAAAATGATAGTTGGCAATCTTCGGGCGTGCATTCGTTACACGGGAAAGCAGGGTGGATTTTCCGACATTCGGAAAACCAACCAGGCCTACATCTGCGATCACCTTCAGCTCCAGAAACAGGTTCAGCTCTCTTGCCGGCTGACCGGGCTGGGCATATTTAGGTGCCTGCATGGTAGATGTGGCATAATGCTGGTTGCCGTTTCCGCCTTTGCCACCTTTCAGGATCATATATCTTCTGTTATCACCGGACATATCTGCAATGACTTTTCCGGTGGATTCTTCTTTGATCACGGTTCCTTCCGGAACTTTTAATACAATATCTGCACCGTTTTTACCGCGGCAGTTTTTCTTACCGCCTTCTTCGCCGTTTTGGGCACAGAATTTGTGTTTGTGTCTGTAATCGGTCAGTGTATTCAGTCCTTCATCCACTTCAAAATAAACACTGCCGCCATCACCGCCGTCGCCACCATCCGGGCCGCCGTCCGGCACATATTTTTCACGGCGGAAGCTGACATGTCCGTCTCCGCCTTTTCCACTTCTGATATAAATTTTTGCTCTGTCTGCAAACATATCGTATTCTCCATATGCGATATAAAATCAAAATTTTCACATTCAACAACAAAGAGCCTCAAACGTTAGTTTGAGGCTCCACGCAATTTCGTAATTAGTCTTCTACCGGATAAACGGAAGCCTGTTTTTTATCTCTTCCTTTTCTTTCGAATCTAACAACACCGTCTACTAATGCGTATAATGTATCATCTCCACCAAGTCCGACATTAACACCCGGATGGATCTTAGTACCACGCTGTCTGTATAAAATATTTCCAGCCTTTACAAACTGTCCGTCTGCTCTCTTAGCACCTAATCTCTTAGACTCAGAGTCACGACCGTTCTTAGTAGAACCTACTCCCTTTTTATGAGCGAAGAATTGAAGGTTTAAGTTTAACATGAGTTACACCTCCTTGTTTTTTAATCGTACATATTTTCTGTAACTTTTTTCCAGTTGTGATAAACCGAGAACCATGGAACTGATCAGAAGCTGTGACTTGTCAGAAGCATTTTCATCAAGCATGAGCTTCATATATCCGGTTTCTTCATTTTCCTCATAGGAAAAGAAATCATCGGTAAAGGTTTCGATCGAATTAATCGTATTTGTCGTCAGCATGGAAATTGCAGCACAGACGATATCTGCTCCGCTCTTCGCATAGCCGGCGTGTCCGCTTAATTCAAACCCTTTGTACGTTCCGTTTTTGTTCTGGTATATGGTAACTGTTGTCATATCTAACCTGCATCAATTAAGCGTTGATCTTTTCAATCTTAACCTTAGTGTATGCTTGTCTATGACCGTTCTTCTTGTGATAACCTGTTTTTCTTTTGTACTTGTAAACGATGACTTTTTTGCCTTTACCCTGTTTAACGACTGTACCGGAAACAGAAGCAGATGCAACATCAGCGCCAACCTTTAAAGCGTTATCACTTACTGCAAGAACCTGATCAAATGTAACAGCACTTCCTTCTTCTGCGTCGAGCTTTTCTACGAAAATTTCATCGCCTTCAGATACTTTGTACTGTTTTCCACCTGTTGCAATAATTGCGTACATAGGACACCTCCTGTAAATTTACTCGCTAGCTTCGGTGATGCATAGGCATACTTTTACCCCGCTATGCGGCATACGCATATTATAATAGCATTCGCAGACTGATGCGTCAAGCTTTTTTTATTTATTTACAAAGAAATACGCGGCAAGCTGGCTTCTGGAAGAAAATTCCTCTGTCTGCAACATTTCCCGAAGCTGCGTCTTTGTATAAAAGGCAGCCTGGATCTGTTCATTAGCGGAAGTATGTCCGCCTGTGATCGCACCTTCTGCTTCCACAATCGCGATATTTGTCTTTACATCCGATATTGCAACTGCGGAATAGGATGGCGGAAGGATCTGCACGATTTTTTTAACGGAAAGACCTGTTTCTTCATAAAGCTCACGCCGGATACAGTCTTCCATGGATTCGCCTTCATTGAGCATGCCCGCACAGAGATTATAGACAGATTTGTTGATTCCCATACGGAATTCCTTTAACAGGAGCAATTTATCGCCCTGAAAGGCAATGATCGATACACCGCTTGTACTTCTGCCAATATCTGCCATGTCATGCAGTTCTTTCCGGCTGACAATCTCGTAGACCTTGTTCCTGCCTGCCTTATTTTCATAGGTCAGCTCATAATTTTTCAGATATCGGCCATCATGTACCTTTTTCAGTGAAAGAAGTTTCATTATAGAGTTTCCTTTCTGCTGCGCCCAAGTTTTTCTGCCAGAGAGGCCGCTGTTTTCTTGCGGGTAATCTCTATAAGACCAAGCTTTGTCAGATCGACAAAAACGGTCTGGATCGGATCCTTCCGAAGCTGCTCTTTAAATAGGGTAAGCAGCGTTTCCTGATCAGCCTTGCTTTCCATATTGATAAAATCAATGAGTATCATACCTGAAATATTACGCACACGGAGCTGTCTGGCAGTTTCTATGGCAGCTTCTTTATTTGTCTGAAAATAAAAAGCTTCCCGTTCTTTCTTTTTGCCGGGGGCTTTGCCTGTATTGACATCGATGACCGTCAGTGCTTCTGTCGGATCGATGATCAGATAACCGCCGCTTTTCAGCCATACACGTCTGCTGAGTGCGTTTTCAATCTGCCCTTTCAGTCCATACAGGGCAAACAGAGAAAGCTGTTTATCTTCATACAGTCTGATCGTAAGTCCCATGCTTTCCTGTATTTTGGCAGCGATTTTTGCCTGATCGGTGATAATCTCTGTATCCTCCAGATCATACTGATTACGGATCGCCTGTTCAAACAGATCCGCTTCTCTGTAGATACAGGAATAAACAGTTCGCTTATCTGCGGTCTGCAATACCTTGGAGGCTTTATGGAACAGATCATGCAACTCCTGAAACAGTATCGTTTCCTCTGCAAGCACGGCATTTGTCCGGACGATCAGACCATAGCGGTCCAGAAAGACCGCCAGATTGCCAAATAACATTGGCATGATCTTATCGAGCATCTGCCAAAGAATCTGTTTTTGCTGTTCTGTGATTTTTTTGGAATAATGGATTCCGTGGCTTTTCGGTACCAGCACAAAATAAGTACCGGCAAAGCTGATATCGCAGGTCAGCGCAGCATCCTTTGTCTTGATCGGCTCTTTTGCGATCTGCACCAGCACTTCATCTTCGCATTTCAGTTCATTGGAATCTCTGCGGTTTAAAATGGCAGACATACGCAGATCTGCCAGTGGCAGAAATCCCATACAGCCTTTTTTATATTCCACAAAGGCAGCACTTAAATTTCCGGCTATATTTTTGACTTTTCCGATATAAATATCTCCGATCTTATCCTGATCGGATTTTTCCAAAGAGATCTGCGCAAGCTGTCCTTCTTCTAACAAAAACGCAGCATCATAGTCTTGGTAAGTTGTCAGCAGTAACTGATTTTTCAACTTCTCATCTCCTGTTACGCTGTAATCTGATCCAGTGGGATCAGGTTTCCGTCTGCATCTTCCGTATACGTATCTTCTCTTGTGATCACAAAAGCAAATTCCGACGGCTCCTGTCCCAGATAATGGTAAATATGCTCCATGATAAAGCCCGGCTTTACATTACCGCTGCTGGAAGCATTGACAAGCATGTAGATCTCCTGCTTTTCTTTATCCCAGGACAATTCGTAAATTGCCTGCTTCAGATCAAATTCCACAGTATTTTTCTTTGTCTGCTTGACCGCCGGAAGTGTTTCCTGCCTGTAGTACTCTTCCAGATGGTCAAACAGCTCAAAGTCTGGCTCATACCCTTCGCGGAAACGGACTGTATAGCGGGCTGCAGCAACACTTGCCATGGCATTTCCGGCTGTTTCCGGCAGAATGGTCACGGAAAGGATATCCACACCCTCTACCATCTGCGTCTGTAATCGTTCTTTGATATCTTCTGCATCTGTGACGGAATCCATTCCGATGTCCATATATTCGCCGTTGGAATACATGCCAACACCGAGAGGTGCGGCAAAGGACATGATCTGATGTGGGCTGAAGCCTGTGGAATATGTAATATCCAGCTCTGCCCTGCGGATCGCCTTTTGAAAATACCGCATCATATCCAGATGCCCGATGAAGATCATTGAGCTGTATTTTGAAAATTTAATTCTGACTTTCATTCTGATAAATTGCCTCCTGCTTTAGGCTCCCTGCAAACGCCGACACCATATCTGGCTGCACCACAGCCCTGACATGCCATCCGGCAGTTTGGCGATACGGTCTCCTGATTCGCTTTTTTCCATTCACGGAGCAAGAATGCTTTTGTTACGCCGCAGGATATAAAATCCCATGGAAAGATTTCGTCATCGCTTCTGTATCTGGTCGTATAGAAAGCAGGATCGATCCCTTCCTCCGCAAATGTTTCCAGCCAGATATCATTTTTGAAATATTCGCTCCAGGCATCAAATATACAGCCTTTTTTGTAAGCACCGTAAATGACACGGCAAAGCTTTCTGTCGCCACGGGCAAAGACGCCTTCCAGTTCTGAAACATCTGCTTCGTGCCAGTTGTATTTGATACTCTTCTGGTTGAGCTGGCTCTTGACCGCATCCCTGACAATATGTGCCTTTTCCAGAAATTCATCTCTTGTATTCATCTGCGCCCACTGGAACGGGGTAAAAGGCTTAGGAATAAAGAAGGAAGTGCTTGTCACGATCTGTACTTTCCCGTTCCTCTTTTCCTTCGGAACCGTCTCATAGTAAGCCTTGGCTATCTCATTGGACAATACAGCAATGCCTTCGATATCTTCTTTCGTTTCTGTTGGCAGGCCAAGCATAAAATACAGCTTTACCTTGTTCCAGCCACCCTGGAATGCTGTGGTCGCACCGCCAAGGATATCATCGATCGTAAGGCCCTTGTTGATGACATCACGCATACGCTGTGTACCTGCTTCCGGTGCAAAAGTCAGGGAGCTCTTCTTGACATCCTGCACCTTACTCATAACATCCAGCGAAAAAGCATCGATACGCAGGGAAGGCAGGGAAATATTGATCTTCTTTCTGTCGCATTCCTCGATCAAATAGTCGATAAGCTCCGGAAGCTTGGAGTAATCACTCGAGCTTAATGAGCTTAAGGAAATCTCTTCATGACCTGTATTTTTCAGCATGGCAGAGGCATACTCTTTCAGCTCGTCCACATTACGTTCCCGCAGCGGTCTGTAAAGCTGTCCTGCCTGACAGAATCTGCAGCCGCGGATACAGCCGCGCATGATCTCCAGTACGACACGATCCTGTGTTACCTTGATAAAAGGCACAACAGGTGCCAGTGGATACACCGCAGCCTCTGCATCGAGATCTGTTACGATCTCTTTATCGATCTTAGCCGGTACATCATCGTAAAGCGGTGTAAAGGCTGCGATCGTGCCATCCTCTTTATAGCTTGTCTCATAAAGCTGCGGGCAGTAAATGCCGGGAAGCCGGCCTGCTTCATGTAAAAACTGTGCCCTTGTCATATCAGATGCCTGATATTCCTTATACAGATCTAAAAGACGGCGGTACATGGTCTCGCCCTCTCCGATATAAAACAGATCAAAAAAATCTGCGATCGGTTCCGGATTGTACGTGCATGGTCCGCCTCCTATTACGATCGGATCTTCTTTTGTTCTGTCGCACGCCATGATCGGGATCTGAGAAAGATCTAAGATCTGCAGGATATTGGTATAACACATTTCGTACTGGATCGTGATTGCCAGAAAATCAAACTCCCTGATCGGATCCTGCGATTCCAAGGCAAAAAGCGGAATATGCTCCCTGCGCATGATCTCATCCAGATCTGTCCATGGAGAATACACTCGCTCGCACCAGGTATCTTCATAGCGGTTGAACATATCATACAGGATCTGGATCCCGAGATGAGACATACCAATCTCATAAACATCCGGGAAGCACATGGCAACCCGGATGTCGATCTTTTCCTTCTCTTTCATGACTGAATTGACTTCTCCGCCCAGATAACGGGCAGGTTTTTCGATTTTTAACAGGATTTCATCCTTTAACATTCGTTTTCTCATAAGGTAAAGTATACGGTATCTGTCTGATAAAATCAAACATATTTTCCGAATAATCTGTTTCAATCTGTCCCTTGATCGTATTTATGTACTGCCGCGTTTTGGGTTCCGTGGTCTGCCCTAAGATCAGAAAGATAAACAGACAGGCAAGTGCGATCAGACATCTGAAGAAAAAAGAACCTGATAGCAGTTTTGGCTCATAGGGTTCCTCTTCCCGCACAGATGCTGCACTGTCTGTCTGTTTGGTAAAATCGATCCTGTCAGCAGGCTGCCCGTTTAAAATAGCATCCGCCTGATACAGTCTTTGTTTATTTTCTGCTGCACTCCTTCTCAGAAATGAGATGGTTTCCAGCTTTCGTTCCGTAGAAAAATGCTGTTTTCTTTCTTCTCGTTCCATACCTGCTCCGCTTATCCTTTTTAGCAGTATATGGACTTACCTCAGAAGAAAGAACCGAAACTGCCGTTTTACAGCTTCATGGGAATGAGATCTCTGTAAAAGCAGCTGTAATTGCCTGTATGACAGGCTGCACCAATCTGTTTGACTTTGGCAAGCAGTGTATCGTTGTCGCAGTCAATGGAAAGTGCTTTGACATATTGGAAATGACCGCTTGTCATGCCTTTGATCCAAAGCTCCTTACGGCTTCTGCTGTAATAGGTCATCTTGCCTGTCCGCAGTGTTGTCAGATACGCTTCTTCATTCATGTAAGCGACCATCAGGACATCCTTTGTCTGGTAGTCCTGCACAACAACCGGGATCAGACCGTCTGAAAGCAGCTTAAACTCCGAAAAAGCCATCGGTGCTTCAAAGGAATGTACAGAAATGCCTCTTTCCCGGCAAAGTGATTTGAGTGCTGTGATCACCTTGCAGTTTTCATTGACAATATTACCGGACAGACCGGATACATTTGGCTTTTCCATCATGGAAAGCAGCTTATCCAGTGAGATTTCCGGCAAAAATACAATACATGGCAGTGTGCTTGCACCGAGACAGTTTTTCAGGGCATGTTCATCAATGAGCACAAGCTCTGATGCATTTTCTTCCAGAATTGCCTTATTGATCACAATATTATCCGCACTGGCAATGGAAACCGCGATCCGGTTTCTGCCATAGGCGTCTGCCACCTGACGGAGCAGGTCGTGGCACTCTTTGCCGAAATTTAACACAACCTTTTCACAGCCTGCGGTAAACAGATCTGCGACATCTTCCGCACTGTTGATATGACCGCCGCCGTAAACCGGGATATTGACCACATCACAGATATCCTTGTATAAAAGAAGCGACTGGATATGGTTCTCTCCTGCGGAAACATCGAATAAAAGAAGCGCGTCCGCATCATCATCGCTGTACTGCTCTGCCAGTCTGACCGGATCATCAAAAATTATGGTGTGGTCGGTAAAGCTTTTGACCGCCTTACCGTTATCTATAAACATACATGCTACAAATTTCTTATCCATAGTGATCTCCCGTTATAAAGAACCTTTTGTACTCAATACGCCACTAATCCGCTCATCCATGCTGACCGCCTGATCCAGTGCCTTACCGAATGCCTTGAAAATGGCTTCGATCTTATGGTGATCATTCTGTCCTGCCAGAAGCCGGATATGCAGATTCATCTGGGCATTGCTTGCCAGAGCATAGAAAAATTCCGTAACAAGCTGCGTTTCAAAATCGCCGACGCGTTCTGTCTGAAACTCTCCGTCAAAGGAAAAATACGCTCTGCCGCCAAGATCTACCGCACATAAGGCAAGGGCATCATCCATAGGCAGGATAAAATAACCGAAACGCTTCATCCCTGCCTTGTCACCGACTGCCTGACGGATCGCCTGTCCCAGCACAATGCCGACATCCTCTACTGTATGATGACCGTCTACATGCAGATCACCTTTTGCATGCACGGAAAGATCAAAAAAGCCATGTTTGGAAAATCCCTCCAGCATATGGTCGAAAAAGCCGATCCCTGTGCTGATATCGCTTTTGCCTGTCCCGTCCAGTTGTAAGGACAGCTTGATCTGTGTTTCCTTTGTATTTCGTTCTATTGTACCGATTCGTTCCATGCTCTGTTCCTTTCGTATTCAACTCATATAGGGGCATTATCTGTCTGACAGGTTACTCAAAACGCACTTTAATGGAGTTTTCGTGTGCTGTCAGCCCTTCCTTACGGGCAAATAATTCAATATCCTTGTGAACTGCCTCAAGTGCCTCTCTGGAATAAGAGATAATACTGGACTTCTTGATATAATCATCCACGGAAAGCGGTGAGAAGAATTTGGCTGTTCCGTTTGTCGGCAGTACATGATTTGGCCCTGCGAAATAATCGCCAAGCGGTTCAGAGGAATAGTTTCCAAGGAACATTGCTCCTGCATGGCGGATCTTTGTCATTGTTTCATATGGATTCTTTGTCAGGATCTCCATATGCTCGGATGCGATCTCGTTTGCTGCATCGATGGCATCCTCCATCGTATCTGCCACAAGAATATAACCATAGTTGTCCAGACTCTTCTGGATGATCTCTTTGCGGGCAAGCTGCTCTGTAAATTCCTTCGTCTGTCTGGAAACTTCTTTTGCCAGTTCTTCACTTGTCGTGATCAAGATCGCGGAAGCCAGCTCATCGTGCTCTGCCTGGGATAACAGATCCGCAGCCACATAACGTGGATTGGCTGTTTCATCCGCCAGTACAAGTATCTCACTCGGACCTGCAATGGAATCGATGCTGACATAGCCATAAACAGCCTTCTTTGCCAGAGCCACAAAAATATTCCCCGGTCCTACGATCTTGTCTACCTTCGGAACGGACTGCGTTCCGAACGCAAGTGCTGCGATCGCCTGTGCGCCGCCTGTTTTGTAGATTTCATCGGCACCTGCAATCTTTGCCGCAACAAGTGTGCCCGGATTGACTTTTCCATCCGGTCCTGCAGGAGTTGTCATAACGATCTTCCCTACGCCTGCCACTTTTGCAGGGATCGTTGTCATCAGTGTAGAGCTTGGATAAACAGCTTTTCCGCCCGGAACATAAACACCGACACTGTCAAGCGGCGTGATACGCTGTCCTAAGATACTGCCATCCGGCTTTGTATCGATCCAGCTTGTCCGGACCTGTTTTTGGTGATAGCTGACGATGTTAGCTGCGGCTTTCTTCATAACCTCGACAAATTCCGGCTCGATCAGGGAAAAGGCTTCTTCGATCTCTGCCTCTGTTACCTTGAAATCTGCTGCTGTAATATTGTTTTTATCAAATTTATGTGCCAGCTCATATAAAGCACTGTCGCCGTTTTCCCTGACATCCGCAATGATGTCTGCGACTACCTTCTCATACTGTCCGTAGTTGTTCGGGCTTCTTTTTAACAGATCATTTAATAATGTTTTTTTACTTTCCTGTGTCAGTTTTACTATTCTCATGAAAGACGCTCCTTTAATTGTGAGATCAGTTTACGAATCCGTTCTGCTTCCATTTTCATACTTACCTGATTGACGATCATACGGGCTGACAGCGGGCAGATCTCTTCCAGTACTTCCAAACCGTTCTCCCGGAGTGTGGATCCTGTTTCCACAATATCAACGATGACATCGGAAAGACCGACGATCGGGCCAAGCTCCACAGACCCGTTTAATTTGATAATATCAACAGTCTGATGCTTTTTATTGTAAAAATAATCTTTTGCGATATTCGGATATTTAGAGGCAACACGGATCATTTCGTGGTGCTGCAGAAGTTCTTTCGCACTCTGCGGACCGCAGACACACATTCTGCACTTTCCAAAGCCGAGATCCAGTACTTCATAAGCTCTGCGCTGTTCCTCCAGCAAAGTATCTTTTCCTACAACGCCGATATCTGCTGCCCCGTATTCGACATAAGTCGGTACATCAGGACCTTTTGCCAGGAAAAACTTCAGCTTCTGTTCTTCATTGACAAAGATCAGCTTTCTTGATTCCTTATCTTTCATTTCCTCACAGGTAATACCGATCTCCTCGAGAAGCTCCAGTGTTTTATTTGCAAGTCTGCCTTTGCCGAGCGCAAAGGTCAGATAACGTGTTTCTTCACTCATGCCTTCTTCCTCCATGTAAATGCTTTCAGATCTGCGTTGTCTACAGGTAACCCATCAGGGCTGTCATCTGCAAGATCATAAGTCAGAACCTTTTCCTCATTGGTCAGATGATACAGCTTGGATACCATATTGTGGTAGCCATAGGCAACATAATCATCGATCTTTTTACCTGTTGCAAACTGTACACATTCGATACAAAGTCCGTCCTTGCGCATTTTGTCAGCCAGTTTACCGGCCTTTTTTGCCATTCCCTTATCATATAAGAGATAATCAATATATTTTTCTTCGTCAGGAGACAGCTTCTGACTGTCTAAGGCGATCATCAGATCATCCACCAGGATCATAAAGCCGATCGCCGGTGCTTCCTTTCCGAAATGAGAAAGCAGCTTATCATATCGTCCGCCGCGCAGCACCGTATCGCCTACGCCGTATGTATATGCCTTGAAGATGATGCCTGTATAGTAATTATAATTGCTGACCATGCCAAGATCGAAGGAAATATATTTCTCATCGCCGAGCTCTTCGAGAGTTTCATACAGCTCCTGCAGTCTGCCGACCGCTTTTAAGCTCATTTCATTTTTTACGATCAGCTTTGCTTCCTGCAGACATTCATAAGAGCCGAACAGCTCAACCACTTTCAGGAAGGATTCGGCTTTTTCTTTTTTGATGCCTGCTTCTAAAATATATTCTTCCACACCGAAATAGTTTTTATTGGAAATCAGCTCTCTGACCTGTTCTACCATTTCATCCGATAAGCCTGCTTCTTCGCAAAGCCCCTTGAAAAATTCAATCTCACCGATGCAGATCTGGAATTCCTTCAGTCCGGCTGCTTTTAATGCGCTGACCGCCATATGGATCAGCTCCGCATCCGCACTTCTGTGTCCGTCACCGATCAGCTCTACGCCGGTTTCTGTCATCTCTTTTAATTTACCCTGCAGATTGGAAGTATTGGTAAAGACATTTCCGCAGTAAGAAAAACGAACCGGGATATCTTCTTCCATAAAATATTTTGCTGCACATCTTGCCATGGATGGGGTGAAATCCGGGCGGAGCACAAGCGTATTTCCTTCTTTGTCAAAAAACTTATACAGCTCGTTGCTTCTGGTCGTACCGATTTCGCTGCCAAACACGTCAAAAAATTCAAATACCGGTGTCTGGATATTTTTATAGCCGAAGGATGCAAAGGTATGCATCAGCTTATCCTGCACAGTCAGTTTTTTCAAAAGCTCTCTGCCATAAATATCACGCACTCCCTCAGGCGTATGTAACAATCTTTTTTCTACATATTTATCCATGAGTCGTATCTGCCTCCTGTTATTTATATACTTTAGCACAGTAACGTGATAATTCGCTACCACGTAAAACTATCGCTAGTATACATGGAAAAGTATGTCTTGTCAAACTTCTTCGTCTCTTTCCAGCAGATCCTTCTGCAGCATTTCCAGATAGGGTACGAAAACACCGCTTTTTTTCGGGAGCTGATAAGTCATATCAAGTTCTTCCAGACGAAAGCTTTTTCTGCCGCCTTCCTGTGCTCTATTCCAAAATTCCAACAATCTGCGGAAGGTCAGATAATACAATGTATCCCGATGTGTATAATATAAAAGGAAAAAAGCAACGCCCTTCTGCTTTTCAAAATCGCGCATAAAAGCGACCTGATGCGCATGGATGTTTTGGAGAGAAAACGTGTCCACCGCACATTCCTTGGCATCGAAACAGACGGGAATTCCCTGTACACTTCCTATATAATCGACCGTACTTTTCTGATCGAAATAGGCAAGTGTGATATGCCTGGATTCCTTATCGATCTTCATTGGCGTGATCGGTGTCGGGATCTTCTGGATCAGGGCAAGCCCGTTCTCTCTGTACTTTTCATTTGTACGGTTGATGAGTTCCTCTAAGGTAGAACCTCTGAGTCCTCTTGAATTCCATGTTGCCATATCTGCTGTTCTTCTCTTTCCAAACAGATCGTATCGCCGGTCTGCAGACCGCGACTCTGTCCTTTTTTCATTGTTTTTCTATCTTGGAAAAGCTGTCAGGCGCAGGGGCTGTGAACACTTTACCGCTTAAAGGCGCAAGCGGATCGTCCCCCGGCAAAGCCGGAAATTCCAGCCTGTAAGCATGTAATAACTGGCTTTTTATGCCATATCTGTCATTCAGCTTTCTGTTGCCGTATTTATAATCCCCCAGGATCGGATGCCCGATCGATGCAAGATGGGCACGGATCTGATGCGTTTTTCCTGTGATCAGATGAATCTCCAAAAGGGAAAGACCGCCTTGATACTGCCTGATCGGTACTATGCTTGTCTCGATATAAGAAGCACCGGGAAAGCTTGTCTGCCGCAAGGTTACTTTATTTGTTTTTTCATCTTTTGTCAGATAGCCTGTCAGCGTGATCTTTTCATTGACTGATCCGGTCACAATGCAGCGATAGAACTTCCCGATACGCCGTTCTTTGATCAGGGCATTCATTTCCTTCAAGCCTTCATATGTTTTGCCGCAGATCAAAATGCCGGATGTATTGCGGTCAAGCCGGTTGCAGATCGATGGCGTGCAGGTTGCCATCTGTTCCTGTGTCAGCTTTCCTTCCTGCAGCAGATAGGCAAGAAACATTTCATTGACAGATACATCATCAGGCTCTGCCTTTTGTGACAGAAGTCCTGCCGGTTTGTTGTAAAGCAGGATATTGGCATCTTCATACAGAATACGTTCTTTTTGCAGTGCATGCGCCTGCGTGAGTCCCTGCTTCTTTTCTGCCTGTGTATCTGTACCGGAAAATTTCAGAAATGTTTCTTCCGCAAAAAAGATCCGTATAGTATCTCCCGGTTTTAAGCATTCTGTTCCGTCGGTTTTTTTTCCGTTTAAGGTAATATTTTTTTTGCGTAGCATCTTATAGACAAAAGAGGTGCCTGCATTGGGCAGGATACGACAGATATATTTGACACATTTCTGCCCCTGATCTCTTTCGGAAACAACAAATTCTCTCATAAGCCGTTTTTCTTCCTGTTTTGCATATCTTTTCTCTTATAAAGTGATCTCGTGGATAATTTCCCTGACAGCCAGATCCTTTTCCGGTGTAGCATCTTCCAGTTCCTTGATGGTAGACAGTCTGTTTTGATAGCTTTCCAGCTTGTCGAAAATCTTTGTGTTGATCTGATAACCTTCTTTTTTGGCACATTCCGTAATGTGGTCTTCCAGCTTTTTCAGATCTTTGTAAGGCTTTGCCACATAACCGCAGACATTTCCGTTACGGATCACAACGGAAGGTACCTCATAGGTTTTTTCGTAGGTCGTAAAGATATTGTCATAGCTGTTGCAGAGGGGTACAACCGCCTCCTTTATCGCTTCGTGGTCAGCTTCTGAGATCCCATGCGCCTTCAGATACATGATCATTGATACAAGCTGTTTACTGGCAGGCAGCATGCCCAAAATAGCTACGATTGTTAAAACATTCAGGCGGGATTTTGTTGTTGCATATCCGGCAATATACAGAGATAATGGTATTGCAAAAAATACAATTGTTTTGAGGATCTCTGTTTTTTTCTTGTGGCTGATGTAACCAAAGTCGCCCTGTTTTATCTTTTGTCTGTTCATTTATTTCACTCCTCGCATTAATCTGGCATAAATATATAAAATCCATTTTTGCGGTACATATTTCACAAGAATGCGTAAAAGCTTCATAGACAGACCGTAAACGGAAACGTCCTTTTTCCGCATGGCATCGTGCAGTGCTTTTGCGACTACTTTCTCTTTTCTTGCCATAAAATATTTCTTCAGGCCGAAAGGGGATCCGGTCTCTTCTGCAATGGAGAAAAAGGCAGTGTCAACAGGCCCCGGGCAGATGGCTGTCACAAAGATCTGTCTGCTGCGGAGTTCTTCTCTCAGTGCACGGGTCAAAGAAAGTACATAAGCCTTGGAAGCTGCATAGACAGCAAAATTAGGCTGTGGCAGAATTCCCGCAATGGAAGCAAACTGGATCAGATAGCTCCGTTTTGGCATATAAGGCAGAACCAGATATGTCATTTTCGTCAGTGCGCGGCAGTTCAGATCGATCATACCAAGTGTATCCGCTTCCGGGATCGTCTCAAACGGTCCTGTCTTGCCGTAGCCTGCACAGTTGATCATGACACGTACCTTTGGCTGCTCTTTTCCCAGAAGCTCTGTAAGCGGCTTATAATCTGCATCGTCCGTCAGATCCATGCTGAAGGTCCTGACCTCTATCGGCAGTTCTTTGGCAAGGGAAGCAAGGCGTTCGCTTCTTCTGGCGATCAACCATACTTCATCCAGCCCCAGTACCTTTTCGGTAAGCTGTCTGGCAAATTCTTTTCCCATACCGGAAGATGCTCCGGTAATAATTGCTATATTCATCTTCTTTTCTTTCCTTCTTTCCCGGTTTTCTGATTCTTTCCATTTCTATTTTTATTCTGATGCGTATCTTTTGCTTTTTCTGCTCCGGTATTCGGTTTCCTGCTCCCGGTTTTCTGCTTATGAGGCACATGCGCAGAAGCTGCCATCTTACGCGGTGGGATCAGTGCATGGGCATCAAATCCGATCAGATCTTCTCTGTGTGCCAGATGCAGAGCCTCCTTTACCAGCTCATAGTTTTCCGGATTTTTATACTGGATGAGTGCGCGCTGCATTGCCTTTTCATGTGGATTATGCACCACATAGACAGGTGACATATCTCGCGGGTCGATCCCTGTGTAGTACATGACCGTCGACATCGTGGAAGGCGTCGGATAAAAATCCTGTACCTGCTGCGGCATATAGCCGAGATCCCGGATATATTCGGCAAGCGCAACTGCTTCCTTTAAGGTGGAGCCCGGATGCGAGCTCATCAGATACGGTACCACGTACTGATCCATATGGAATTGTTCGTTTTTCTGCTTATATTTTTTTAAAAACTGCTGAAATACAGCATTTTCCGGTTTTCCCATCCGTTTTAGCACCGCATCGCAGATATGCTCCGGCGCAACCTTTAGCTGTCCGCTGATATGGTATTTGATCAGCTCGTCAAAAAACGTTTCGTCTTTATCTGCCAAAAGGTAATCAAACCGGATCCCTGACCGGATAAATACCTTTTTTACCCCCGGCAGCTTCCGCAGCTTGCGGAGCAGTGCCACATAATCGGAATGATCTGCGTTCATATTGGCACAAGGCTTCGGAAACAGGCATTGTTTATTTTTGCAGACGCCGCATTTTAACTGCTTTTCACACGATGGTTGCCTGAAATTAGCGGTCGGACCACCGACATCATGGATATACCCTTTAAATTCTTTATCCTGCGTCATCTGCTCTGCTTCTTTCAGAATGGACGAATGGCTTCTTGTCTGAATGATCCTGCCCTGATGAAACGTCAGGGCACAGAAGCTGCAGCCACCGAAACACCCACGGTTACTGATCAGGGAAAACTGGATCTCTTTTGTCGCCGGAACACCGCCTAAGGCATCATAGCTTGGATGGGCGCGCCTTGTATAAGGCAGTGCATAAATATCATCCATTTCTTCCTGGGTAAGTGGCATTGCAGGCGGATTCTGTACCACATATACTTCGTGCGGATAGGCTTCCACCAGCATCTTTCCGGTAAACGGATCGGTGTTGTCATACTGAATCTTAAAGCTCTGTGCATACAGCTTTTTGTCTGCTTTCATTTCTTCGTAAGCCGGCAGATAGATCTCATCATAAAAGCTGTTTTTATTGCGGGCTTTAAATACCGTTCCCCTGACATAAGTAATGTCGGATACATCCATACCGGATGCCAGTGCATCCGCGATCTCCACGATGGATTTTTCCCCCATGCCATAGGAGATCAGATCTGCACCGCTGTCCAGCAGTACGGAACGTTTAAAGGAATTTGACCAGTAATCGTAATGGGCAAGCCTGCGCAGACTCGCTTCGATCCCGCCGATGATGATCGGTGTTTTTTTGTAGGAACGGCGGATCAGATTCCCGTATACGATCGTGGCATGATCCGGTCTGTGATACGGCTTTCCGCCCGGTGTGTAGGAATCTGTCTGTCTGTGCTTTTTGGAAACATAGTAATGGTTTACCATGGAATCCATATTTCCCGCACTGACCAAAAAGCCGAGCCTTGGCTCTCCTAAAATACGGATGCTGGCATCGTCCTTCCAGTCGGGCTGTGCAATAATACCGACGGAATAGCCATGTGCTTCCAAAACTCTTGAAATGATCGCCACACCAAAGGAGGGGTGATCCACATAAGCATCTCCTGTTACATATATAAAATCAAGTTGTCTGATATGCGCCTTTTCCATATCTTCTTTGGAAACCGGCAAAAAATCATTCATTGTTATCCTCACCTGTCAGTTGTTTCATTTCTTCTTTAGTCAGTGCTCTGTATGTCCCTTTTGCAAGTGACGGATCCAGCAAAACGCTTCCGATCGCTGTCCGCTTTAAATAGGTCACTTTTACGCCTAATTTTAAAAGCATGCGCTTTACCTGATGGTAACGCCCCTCCTGCAAAATGATCGTCCCGCAGATTGTCTGCTTTCCCTGATCCGCCTTTAAAACCGTAAGCTGAGCAGGCAATGTCGGCTTCTCATCCCCGATATCGATGCCCAAAAGCACCTGCTTTTTGGCATCTTCTGCCAGAAGCCCTTCCGCTTCAAAATAATAGGTCTTGTCCACATGGTGGCGCGGACTCATCAGCCGGTGGGAAAACATGCCGTCATTTGTCACGATCAGAAAGCCTTCCGTATCCTTATCCAGTCTGCCGCAGAGGATCATATGCTTTCTTTCCGCTTCCGGGAAATAATCAAGCACTGTCCTGCCGGCGTCTTCCGTTGCACTGACACAGCCCGCCGGCTTGTGGAACATATAATAGACATTGCCTTTCTGCCCGATCTGCCTGCCCTGATAACAGACGCTGTCCTGCTCTGTCACCTGAAAGCCCGGATCGGTTACGGGCAGATCATTGACCAGCACCTGTTTTTTCCGGATGTAATTTTTCACTTCACTTCTTGTACCGACACCGGCGTCTGCCAGCCATTTATCAAGTCTCATCTTTTTCATCCTGCTGCATAATTTTTATACATAAAAATACTATTTTAGTATACACTATTTTGTTTGATTTATGGAGTGGTTTATGAAAATTTCACAGAAAAACCTTCTGATCGTATGCTTTCTGTTTCTGTTGCTTGTCTGTATTCTATGTAACAGTAAAAAAACAGCGGAATTTGCCTATATCGGACTAAATACCTGGTATCTGAACATGATCCCGTCTCTGTTTCCGTTTATGGTACTTCTGAACCTGCTGATCTCTACCGGGCTTTCCTACTGGTTTATGAAACCATTTTCTGTTTTCTTAAAACCGTTCCGTAATACGGAGGATGCCTGCTTTGTTCTGTTCTTCGGCTTTTTGTGCGGATTTCCGCTTGGTGCGAAATGTGTTGTGGATCTGTACCGACGCGGAAGGTTGTCCGAGGCTAACTCTGATTATCTGCTCAGCTTCACGAACAATATCGGTCCTGCATATTTTTGCGGTTTTGTGCTTGGACAGATCTATCCGACTCCCTCTTTAGGGAAATCATTATTTGTTATGTACGGTCTGCCACTTTTATACGGGCTTTTCCTGCGTCATACGCGGTATCGCCGGATACTGGACAGAGAACTTATGACGCGACGGCCTGAGCCACCGGTGATAAAACCGGTACTGCAGTGTCTGCCGGATGCGATCTCTTCTGCCCTGACACAGATCACAGTGCTTGGCGGATATATGATCGTATTTAATGCACTCCGTATTCTGCCGGAACTTTTATTTACAAAAAATCCATATCTGTATCTTGCCGGGCAAAGTATTCTGGAAATATCAGGCAGTCTGTTATGTATTAAAACATTTGTGAAATCTACAGTTCTGACGATCGTTCTGGCACATACCTGTCTCGCCTTTGGGGGGCTGAGCTGTTTCTTCCAGACAACGGCACTTTTTCAGAATACACCGTTTTCAGGCAAAAAATATATGCTGCATAAGCTTCTGTTATGCAGCATATCTATGATTGTTTCGTATGTTCTGTTTCGATAACCTTTACATTGGCTGTGGACCGTTATCTGCCGGATTTGCAGAGGCTGATGATGTATGGTCTGCTTCAACCTGCGCCATCTCATCAACCGGATACAGCTGTGCCCTGTTATTCTGGATGATCGTAATACAATCCTGCAACTGTGTCATCAACTTTTCATAGTTGAAAGCCGCGATATCGATGGAATGAGATAAAATATCCTCTACATTTCCCAGATTATCGTCGGTATAGCTGATCGCAGCCGCTCTCATTTCATTGGCTTCCGTTGTTGCCTTATCTAAGATCTCCTGTGCACGCTGTGTGGCAAGTTCGACGATCTCCTGTGCCTGTGCATGTGCCTGCTGCATGATCTCATGCTCGCTGACCAGCTCATTTGTATGGATCGCAGCTTCATTGATCAGGGCTTCTGCCTTCTGTCTGGCATCATTCAGGATCGCTTCTTTATTGCTGATGATCTTCTGATACCGTTTGATCTCATCCGGTGTCTTCATACGGAGATCACGAAGCAGTTCTTCGATCTCGTCCTTATTGACCTTGATCATATTATTGGATAATGGAACGTATTTACAATTTTCAATATAGTCTTCGATCTCATCAATCAACTGTTCGATTTTTGTACTCATAACGATTCTCCTTACTAAATCTTATCTGGCTACCTTATACTTGTCATAAATCTGTTTTGCAACAAAATCAGGCACGCAGGCTTCAATATTACCACCGAAGCTGGCAATCTCCTTCACACTCGAAGAACTGAGATACGCATATTCCAGTGAAGTGGTCAGAAACATCGTATCAAGTGTTTCACCGGATAATTTTCGGTTTGTCTGTGCAATCTGAAGCTCATATTCGAAATCTGTGATCGCCCGAAGTCCCCTGATCACAACATGAATATTTTTGGAACGCGCATAATCGATCAAAAGTCCCTGAAAGCTCTCTACTTTCACGTTTTTCATGTCTTTTGTCGCTTCTTTCAATATATTAACACGTTCTTCTACAGAAAACAATGCAGTTTTATTTACATTATTTAGTACACTTACCGTTAATTCGTCAAATATTTCAGCAGATCTGCGGATGATATCCATATGTCCGTATGTCATCGGGTCAAAGCTGCCCGGATAAATTGCTTTGCTACTCATCTTTTGCTCCTCTGCACAAAGACATGCTTGTTTGTCTTGTATTTTTTCTCTTTGATCAGTTCGTAACCCAGATCCTCCAGATAAGAGATATCCGTATCTAAAGATGCTTCAAAAATGATCAGGGTATCCTCATGGATCAGCTTCGACATCGTCAGATATTCCAGAACGCGCCTTTCAAGCTCTTTATCATATGGCGGATCCATGAAAACAATATCAAATTCATATTTATATTCCAATGACTGCAGACTGACAAATACATCCTGTTTATAAATTCCTGCTTTGTCATTCAGCCCTGTATGCTTCAGGTTCTCTTCGATACAGGCCAGGGCATTTTTATCGTTTTCCACAAAAACCGCATAATCCGCCCCGCGGCTGAGCGCTTCGATACCGATCGCACCGCTTCCGGCAAACAGATCCAGAAACACACTGCCCGGCACTTCATTTTGTATCATATTGAACAAAGTTTCCTTGATACGGTCTGTTGTAGGTCTTGTATTGTCACCGAGCGGCGTCTTTAACAGAAGCCGCCTTGCACTTCCTGCTATAACTCGCATATGATTCCTCCTTATACCCGGACTTTGACACCCTTTGCGTCACGTTTGCCCAGTTTTAATTTATTCAGTTCGATCGTCTTTTCCTTGTAGACGATGCTCCGGTCGGAAATTGCCTGTGTCAGATAGGCTTCTTCAAGCAGATCTCCGGCTCCCAGTTTCATGCCTCTGACACCGATCGCATTTTTCTTTTTGTCCGGGATCTCTTCCAGTGCAAAACGCAGGAAATACCCATCCCTGCTCTGCAGGATCATGTTACGCTGGTCTTTGATCACTTCGACCAGAAGCACACGGTCATTCTCCTGCAGCTTGGTGGCAGCCACACTGCGCTTGCTGACATCAAACTCGCCTCCATCCACGATCTTCAGCATTGCCTGTTCTGTGACAAAAGCGATCCGGTACAGATTCAGCTCTGACTGGCTGGCAGCACAGATGATCCGCTCTTTTGCCGTATCATAACCGCTGACATTATCGATCGGGATTCCTTTATCTCGGAATTTCCCGAATGGCAGATCTGCTGCCTTGACGGTGTAAAGCTGCCCCATATCCGTGAAGATACAGATCTTACCGGTATTTTTACAGGTAAAGACATATTTGTTTTCCGCAAGTGCGGCTTCTTTGTTCCGCTCAAAGGTCGGCAGATCGATCGTTTTGGCATAACCGAAGCGATCCATTAAGAAGCAGACATCCATTTCATCCATCTTCTTTTCCACATAAACAGTCTGCTCTGTATTTTCGATCACAGTCCTGCGTTTTCTGCCGAATTCTTTCTTCAGATCATCAAGCTCTGATTCGATCACCATGGTCATGGAATCATGGCTGGATAAAATATCTTCATAGCGGTAAATATTTGCCATTGTCTCATCATGCTCTTTGATGAGCGCTTCGATCTCCAGACCGATCAGCTTATACAGACGCATTTCCAGAATGGCATTTGCCTGCCTTTCGGTAAATTTGAGCTGCTCTGCCATAATGCTGGATTCTCTGGATTTAAACTGAATCCCTGTTGTATCGCCTTCGACCAGACATTTTTTTGCCATTGCCCGATCCTTGGAGCCGCGCAGTATCTCAATGATCAGGTCAATGACACTGCACGCCTTGATCAGACCTTCCTGTACTTCTCTCTTTTCCTTCTCCTTTTGCAGGAGATTGTTGTACTTTCTTGTATTGACCTCAAACTGGAAGTCAATGACATGCTTCAAGATCGCTTTCAGCCCCATTGTTTCCGGTCTGCCGTCTGCAACCGCCAGCATATTGACACCAAAGGTGTCTTCCAGCTTGGTCTTTTTATATAACATACTGATGAAGTGATCTACATCTGCATCTTTGCGCAGTTCGATCACGATACGGATACCGTCTTTAGAAGACTGGTTTGTGATATCCACAATGTCATTAGTCTTTTTTGTTTCAGACAGTGCTGCCACATCAAGCAGAAATTTGGAAATGCCCATTCCGATCATCGTATATGGGATCTCGGAGATCACAACATTGGTCTTGCCGGCCTTTCCTTTTTCGATATCTACTTTACCGCGGAGTCTGAGCTTTCCGCTTCCGGTCTCATAGACAGAAACCAGATCATCTTTATTACATACTATGCCGCCTGTCGGAAAATCGGGACCTTTCAGATAATGCAGAAGCTCACGCGTGGAAATTCCTGTATTGCGCATATAGGCTTTTGCTGCATCGATCACTTCCCCTAAATTATGCGGCGGAATACTGGTTGCCATACCGACGGCAATACCTTCCGCACCATTCACCAGAATATTCGGGATCTTGACCGGCAGTACGACCGGCTCTTTTTCCGTTTCATCGAAGTTTGGCATAAAATCCACAACATCTTTATCCAGATCCTCCAGAAATGCGATCTGTGTGATCTTTTGGAGCCTTGCTTCCGTATAACGCATGGCCGCAGCACCGTCTCCTTCGATGGAACCGAAGTTACCGTGCCCGTCTACCAGAGGAAGACCTTTTTTGAAATCCTGTGCCATGACAACAAGTGCATCATAAATGGAACTGTCTCCGTGTGGATGGTATTTACCCATAGTATCTCCGACAATACGGGCAGATTTACGATATAGCTTGTCATACCGGATCCCAAGCTCCTGCATATCGTACAGGGTTCTTCTCTGTACCGGCTTCAATCCGTCTCTGACATCCGGCAGCGCTCTTGCAATAATAACAGACATCGCATAATCGATATAGTTTTTTTCCATAACCTCCGAATATTCTGTCTGTATGATTTTTTCGCTCATGTAAGTCCTTCCTTTGGTTAAAAGTCTAATAATGCTTCTTCCGCATGCTCGTAAATAAATGTCTTACGCGGTACAACATCCGTTCCCATCAGCTTTTCCGTGACTCTGTCTGCCAGAAAGCTGTCATCGATCTCCACACGTTTTAAATAGCGCGTTTCCGGATCAAGTGTTGTTTCCCAGAGCTGCTGGGCATCCATTTCACCCAGACCTTTGTAACGCTGCAGGGTAAAGCTGCTTTTATGTGTTTTTCTGTACTTGGCAAGTGCTTTGTCATCGTACAGATATTCTTCTTTCCCTCTTGCCGGGATCACTTTGTAAAGAGGCGGCATGGCAATATATACATGTCCTTCCATGATCAGTTCCGGCATAAAGCGGTAAAACAGCGTCAGGAGAAGTGTGCAGATATGCGCACCGTCTACATCCGCATCCGCCATAATGATGATCTTATCATAACGAAGCTTTGTAATATCAAAATCATTGCCATAGCCTTCTGAAAATCCGCATCCAAAAGCATTGATCATCGTTTTGATCTCTGCATTGGCAAGTACCTTGTCGATGCTTGCTTTTTCTACGTTTAAGATCTTACCGCGGATTGGCATGATCGCCTGATACAGACGGTTTCGTGCCATTTTGGCGGAACCGCCGGCGGAATCACCCTCTACGATAAAGATCTCGCATTTGGATGCGTCTCTTGATTCGCAGTTTGCCAGCTTCCCGTTAGAATCAAACGAAAACTTCTGCTTTGTCAGCATATTGGTTTTGGCTTTTTCTTCTGTTTTACGGATCTTGGCTGCTTTTTCCGCACAGCCGATGATACTTTTGAGCGTTTCCAGATTTCGGTCAAAATATCTTGTGATCTCATCCCCGACGACTTTGGAAACAACCTTGGCTGCATCCTGGTTATCAAGCTTTGTTTTGGTCTGCCCTTCAAAACGCGGATCCGGGTGCTTGATGGAAACAACCGCTGTCATACCGTTACGGACATCAGGTCCTGTGAAATTTGCGTCTTTTTCCTTTAAAATGTTGAGCTGGCGGGCATAGCTGTTGATGACCGTCGTAAAGATCGTTTTAAAACCGGTCAGATGTGTTCCGCCCTCTGCGTTGAAAATATTATTACAAAAACCCATGACATTTTCATGGAATTCATTGACGTACTGGAAAGCCGCTTCTACCGTAATACCGTCACTTTCACCTTTAACATAGATAACTTCATGCACGGTATCTTTATTCCGGTTGATGCTTTTGACAAACCCTACGATACCTTCCGGCTCGTGATAGATAATGCTCTCTGGTTCACTGCCTCTCCGGTCTTCAAAGCAGATCGTCAGGGCAGGATTCAGATAAGCCGTTTCATGCAGACGATTTTTCACTTCCTCCGCTTTAAATACAGTATGGTCAAAAATTTCATCATCCGGCATAAACCGGATACTGGTTCCTGTATCTTTGGATTTTCCGACAACCGGCAGAAGCCCGTTCTGCAGCTCTACAGTCGGAATACCGCGTTCATAAGCATCCTCATAGATATGTCCGCCGCGCCTGATCCGTACTTTCATCCAGACGGAAAGTGCATTGACGACCGAAGAACCGACACCATGCAGACCACCGCTTGTCTTATAAGCGGAATCATCAAATTTACCACCTGCATGAAGCGTCGTAAAAACAAGGCGTTCCGCACTGATCCCTTTTTCGTGCAGATCGACCGGAATACCACGTCCGTTATCCTCTACAGTCACGGAACCGTCTTTTTCCAGATAAACATGTATCTCACTGCAATAACCGGCAAGATGCTCATCAACTGCATTATCCACGATCTCGTAGATCAGATGGTTCAGTCCTTTTGTCGACACACTGCCGATATACATACCCGGTCTGACACGGACTGCCTCCAGTCCTTCCAGCACCGTTATATTTTCTGCATTATATGTCTCTTTTGGCATATTTTATTTCCTCTTTACTTTTATAGTCTCCTGCATATACCGGAATATTCTACTCTGCAATAAGATTCCGGGTGCAGGCAAGCGCAAGCGCGCCCGGACCGATATGGCACGCCACACTCAAAGAAAGTGGTGCCATCTTAAGCCGGAAGCCCGGAAATGCTTCCATTACTTCCTGCTTCCAAAGCTCTGCTTCTTCTGCATCCTTTGTATAGGCAATATGCAGCATTACACGCTCCTTTGCGCTCTCATCAAAGCCGCCGAAGCGGTTTTCTATATCATTTTTGATCGCCTGCAGCATCATCGACTTGCCGGCAGACTTTGTTCTTGCTTTTGCAAATGCATCCAGCTTTTCGCCCTGGATCTGCAATACCGGCTTCAGCTTTAAAAGCGTACCGAGTGCAGCCGCCGCAGGTGTGATCCTGCCGCCTTTTTTCAGGTAGAAAAGGGTATCCAGCATAATATAGATGCTGGAATTGAACTTGTCCTCTTCCAGTATCTTCTTGATCTGTGCACCGTCATAGCCTTTTTTGGCAAGCTCCACGGCATCAAGTACAGACTGGGTCTGCGTAACGGAAATACGCTGATTGTTTACCACAAATACTTTCCCGTCAAATTCCGGCTCCTGTGCCAGCATGCAAGCCGTCTGACAGCTTCCGGAAAGTCCGCTCGACATCGGGATATGCACTACTTCATCATACTCTGCCAGAAGCTTATGGAACATATGGATCAGAGAGTCCGGTGATGGCTGTGAGGTCGATACAACCGCATCGTTTTCCAAAAACTCATAAAATCTGTCCTGTGTCAGGTTGATATCTTCAAAATATGTTGCGTCATTGATCATGAATGGCATCGGTAATACAGAAATACCAAGCCCGGCAGCTTCCTTCTGGGTAATCCCACTATTGCTGTCCGTCATAATTGCAATCTTTTTCAATTTCAATTCCTCCCTATTTGAACCGGAAAAGCATTATAGTACATGCAGATATCCATGTTTCTGATAACTTTCCAATTTCCTTTTTAATGGTAAATGAGAATCCGAAAGAAGTAAAGAGTTACTTTTCAAAATTTTGGCAGCATCCGCCGCCGCATCCATTAAAAGGGCGCTGTCCTGATAGACATCCGCAAAGCGGAAAGCAAATGCACCGCTCTGCTGAATGCCCATAAAATCCCCCGGACCGCGCAGCTTCAGATCAGCATTTGCGATTTCAAAACCGTCATTGGATCTGTTTAAGATCGCCAATCTTTCATTCTGTTTTTTCTTCTCTGCCGATTCCATAAAGATACAGTAGGACTGTAGATCGGATCTACCCACCCTGCCACGGATCTGATGCAGTGTTGCAAGCCCGAAACGCTCTGCATTTTCAACCATCATGACAGTTGCGTTCGGTACATTGATCCCTACCTCAATAACCGTTGTGGAAACCAGAACATCGATCTCCCCCGCTGCAAACCTTGTCATGATCTCATTCTTCAGCTTTGGACGCATTTTGCCGTGCAGATAGGCAATTCTCGTCTGCGGTGAAAAAAACGCCTGTATCGTTTTGGAATAGTCTACTACATTTTCAAGCTCATCCATCACACCGGGCTCTGCCATCGGACAGATGATATAAACCTGGTGTCCCGCATCTACTTCCTTTTGCATAAACCGGTAAGCTGTCTGCCTGTAGCTCTGATTGACCACGCAGTTTTTGATCGGCAGTCGTTTTGCCGGAAGTTCCCTGAGCTGCGTCACTTCCATATCACCGTATAAAATGATCGCCAGGGAACGCGGGATCGGTGTGGCACTCATAACGATCGTATGCGCCGCTCCGTTCCCTTTGCCGGACAGTGTTTCACGCTGTCGGACACCGAATCTATGCTGTTCATCCGTGATCACAAGTGCAAGATTTTTGAACATTACTTTATCCTGAATGACTGCATGTGTTCCGATCACAACATTCAGACTGCCATCTGCGATCTTTTCATAAATTTCCCGCTTCTGCTTTGCTGTCTGGGAGCCCACTAAAAGTGCGGGACGAAAAGCAAGACCATACTGCTTTGTCATATTACACAGCATTTCATAATGCTGCACGGCAAGTACTTCTGTAGGTGCCATCATAGCTGCCTGATAACCATTGGAAACACAAAGAAGCATTGTAAGTACCGCAACGATCGTTTTGCCGCTTCCGACATCTCCCTGCAACAGTCTGTTGATGCATGTACCCTGCAGCATTTCTCCTTTTAGTATGGTATATGCTTCTTTCTGGGATGCGGTCAGTTCGTAGGGGAGCTGTTCCAAAAGCCGGTCAGGATCTGCCGTATCGATCATCGGGCAGGCATTTTTATGCTCTATTCCCGCCTGCTGCAGCTTCATGGAAAGCAAAAACAGCAAAAATTCCTCATAAGAGAAACGTTTTCTGGCATTTGCCAGGCTTTCCGTATCCGATGGAAAATGGATCGTATTTAATGCTTCCTTCACAGAACAGAACTGATATTTTTCCAAAAGATCCGGTGGAAGTGTTTCGGGCAGATCCGGAATTTTTTCCAGAACTTGCCGGACATACTTGGATATAGCCTGGTTGGTCAGCCCTTTCGTCTTAGCATAGACAGACAAAAGTTTCCCCTGCAGTTTCTGATATTCTGCCGGCTGATAGAGCTTCGGATGACTCATAAAAAGAGAGCCGCCCTTTTCCTGCACCGCTCCGTGAAAAACATATTGCGTTCCCGCTTTCAGTGTATTTTTTAAATATGGCATATTAAAAAATGAGATATGAAGAAGTGCCCCATGCGCATCCTCTGCCTGCAGCTTCAGAATAGACAGATTCCTGACATGTACGGGAACAGGCGTTGTTTTCACTGTTGCTAAAATGGCAGGATCTGAGATCTGCTGTTCTTTTGCCTCCTGCACAGATATAACCGGAGGCAGACTTTCATAAGACTTTGGAAAATGATAGAGAAGATCCTCTATCGTTTCAATATTCAGTTTATGAAAAAGGGCAGCGTTTTTTTCACCGATGCCCTTTAATTCCATAATAGACTTTGTTAAATCCATTTTGCTTCCTTATTCGGCTGAGATTACGTAGTAATAGATCGGCTGTCCGCCGTACTGCAGTTCTACATCACAGTCAGGATATGCTTCTTCCAGCGCTTTCTGCAGTCCTTCTGCTTCTGCTTCTTTGATATCCTCGCCATAATATACACTCAAAAGCTCCGCATCCGTTTCCTTCATCATTTCAGCCACCATTTCAAGTGTGGTATCTTCGATTTTGGAACCGACAGCCAGGATCGTTTTGTCGCCGATACCCATAATGTCATTTTCTTTGATCGTCTTGCCGTCGATCTCTGTATCACGTACAGCATATGTTACCTGACCTGTGCTGACATTTTCCATTTCCGAACACATATTTTTCAGATTTTCCTCTCCTGACATATCAGGCATGAAATTGATGATCGCTGCAATACCCTGTGGGATATTCTTGCTTGGTACGACAATGATTTCTTTATCTTCTGTCAGATCACGTGCCTGATTGGCTGCCATGACAATGTTCTTATTGTTCGGGAATACATAAATCGTCTTTGCATTCACTTCATCGATCGCACCGAGGATATCTTCTGTGCTCGGATTCATCGTCTGTCCGCCTGCAATGACCTTATCCACACCAAGATCTTTAAAAATCTCATTTAAGCCTTCCCCGATGGAAACACTGATAAAACCGTATTCCTTTTGCGGCTGAGCCGGCTTTTCGACTTCTTTCTTCTCGGCTTCTTTAAACAGCTTTTCTTCATGCTCTAAACGCATATTGTCGATTTTCATATTGGAAAGTGCACCATACGTCAGCGCCCGTTGGATCGCAAGACCAGGGTCGTTGGTATGTACATGTACCTTAACGACATCATCATCCGCAACAAGCACGATGGAGTCACCGATGGATTCCAGATAAGATTTAAAATCCTGTTCCTGCTTTATTGTAAATGTTTTATTTCCAAGCAAAATGATAAATTCTGTGCAATAACCGAATTTGATATCGGATGTTTCTACAGCGGATGTATCAATATTATTGCGTTTTACAGGTGTTTTCGTCATATCGATGCTCAGATCCAGTTCTTCACCGCGGAACGCCTTCTGTGCACCCTTCAGCACTTCTAAAAGACCCTGTCCGCCGGAATCCACGACGCCTGCCTGTTTCAGAACCGGAAGCATATCCGGTGTTTTATCCAGCACTTCCTGTGCATATACGATGATCGCATCGATAAAAACATCCATATCTTCTGTGCCTGCATATTCAGCTGCTTTTTCATAAGCACCCTTTGCAACGGTAAGGATTGTTCCTTCCTTTGGCTTCATAACTGCCTTATAAGCACTCTCTACTGCTTTTTCAAAAGCAGCGATCAGCACATCAACCGTGATCTCACCTTCTGTGGCACCGATCACCTTGCAAAGTCCGCGCAGAAGCTGTGACAGGATTACACCGGAATTTCCTCTTGCACCTCTGAGGGATCCGGAAGAAATTGCTTTGGAAAGCTCTTTCAGTGTTGCATTTTCATCCAGTGAAGCTACTTCTTTTGCAGCAGACATAATGGTCAGCGTCATGTTGGTACCGGTATCGCCATCCGGAACAGGGAATACATTCAGCTCATTGATATATTCCTTTTTTGATTCCAGATTTTTCGCACCTGCCAAGAACATTTCTTTAAACATCTTAGCATCTAATTGATTTTGTGACACGTTCTTATTCCTCCTCTAGTCAATTACTCTGACACCTTCCACAAATATATTGATTTTTTCAACCGGAAAGCCCGTAAATTCTTCTACTTTGTATTTGACATTGCTGATCAGATTATCTGATACCGCCAGAATATTAACACCATATGCCACGATCAGATGAAAATCAATTGTCAGCCCTGCATTATCCACATGTACTGTAACACCTCTGGATAAGTCGTTTAATTTTAATAATTTAACCAGACCGTCTTTGACATTGACACTTGCCATTCCAACGACGCCGATACATTCGATTGCAACGCTTCCTGCGTAATTTGCAATTACATCACTATCTATAGAGATATTGCCCAGATGTGTATTCATCATTGTTTTCATGCATGTATCCTCCTTTTATATGCGTCTGTCCCTTTCATGCCATGCATAATCTCCACTGCACAGAAAAAGACATCATAGTGATTATACTCTGTTTTACGGAAAAAGGAAACCAGAAAATCAAATTTCCATGGAAAAACAGGAAAAAAGATCAAAAAATGCATAATTTGTTATTGCATTTAAAAAAACTTTCTGATAGAATAAGCTTGTTGTGAGTTTAGAATCTATTCAGTTTAGGAGGTGCTATCATGGCTAAGTGTGATGTTTGTGGCAAAGGTGCTCATTTTGGTAATAATGTAAGCCATTCTCATAGAAGATCTAACCACATTTGGAACTCAAACGTTAAAAATGTGAAATGTAATGTTAACGGTTCTACAAAAACAATGCATGTTTGTACATCTTGTTTAAGATCCGGTAAAGTAGAAAGAGCTTAATAATGAGTCTGCAAAAAAGGAACCGTACGGTTCCTTTTTTAATTGCCTGCAACTGTAGCTGTAAACCGCTATGCTTTTCTCTGGTAGGTGATCACGTTCTTGAGCCTGTCATATTCTGTGTTGATCTGTTGCAGGATCCATTTATCTCCGCACGAATTGTCCGGATGATAGATTTTGATCAGATCCTTATAACGCTTCTTAAGTGCCAGAGGATGTGTCACGCCGCGGAAAAACAGCATGTCCTCTTCTTCTGCCAGTTCCGAAAACGGTTCCTTTTCCTGCTTTTCCTGATAAAACTGCCTGCTGTATTCAAAAGCACGCTTCTTTGCCTCAAAACTCTTGCGGTCTGCATCCAGCTGGGCGAACCCCATTTCCAGTATCTTGAACTTCTTGTCAAAAAAGCTTTCCTGCTCCTTCAACTTTTCCATCGTCTTGTCCCGTTCTTTTTCAAAAGCGGAACGTTCTTCCTGCAGACGATGCACTTCTTCCAGCAACAGTTCTTTTGCAATCCTTATTTTATTTTCATCCGATTCCTGCATAAGATCCGGCATGTCTTCTTTCCCTCCGGTCTGATAGATCTGCTTCCTGTCAGCATCCACAGGAAAACAGATTGTATCCCAATAACAATAACAGTGCGATCAGAACAATCGCTACCAGTGTGTTTCCGATCAGCAGATCGAGCAGTATGCCAAGTGCTACCGCAAAACAGCAGATGCCGAGTATCCTTTTCATGGCAGCTAACCACCGGCTTTTTATTATAGTATGCCATTTCCCGTTAAACGATACATTCCGCTGCTATGGCATATTTTCTTTTGTCTTTTTTACAGTGTATCCTGACCGAATGCAATCTCCTGTGCTTTCTCATCACTTACCATATCATCCGTATCTTCTTTTGGTGCGGTAAATTTATCCACCAGATCCGGGATCATATCAATGATCTTTGTCACTGCATCCTGATTTCTGACATTGACAAGCTTTGTCTGTCCGTTTTTGATCACGAGAACAGCACTCGGTGACATTTTGCCTGTAATACCACCAAACCCGGAGTTTTTCTGTTCACCGGCTGCAGCACCTGCACCAACACCGAATGTCACATCGACCAGTGGCAGAATAATGGTATCACCAATCTGTGTTGCCTGTCCTACAACAGTCTTTGTAGACAGGAAATTATCAACACCGCTTAACAGGGAACTTACGACTTCTGAAAAATTATTATTCATAGCTATTTATCCTCCTTGCCTGATGGCTTCATTACTTCTTTTAAGTACTTGATCTCCGGGTTAAAAAGTACAACCCAGCCTGCTTTTAATAACGCAAATACGGTAATATGCCCGCAAAGCCAGACATCACAGTCAAAAACTGCCTGTTCCATTTCAGGTTCTATCATAACATAATTCCCGATAAATGGATATACCATACCAAGAAAGGCACAAATTTCACCGCAGCTTCCCGGATCTCCTGTTCCAAAACGGACACGCAGCCGCCCTTTCCTGGGACCGACACTCTTCCACAGCTTTTTCAGTGTATTTTTTGCCAGCTTGAGTGCGGATTTTGTCTCATTCCTTTTCAGTGTCTCTGCATAATAGGAAATGACTTCTTTCATGCTTTCCCATTTCTGCCGCAGAGAGATTGTTTTATGATACAGACCGCTGATCATCCGCTGCAGCTTTTTCGCCCATTCTTTTATCTTACAGATCCAGAGCTGTATTTTCTGTAGCAGTGACTGCTTTTCCGCTGCATCCTCTGTGTCAGTGTGCAACGCATCTATATCTGTTGTATCTGTTTTCGCGTCTGTGATCTCTTGCGCTTTATTTTCCGTAGAATCTGCAGCAGCCGTTTCCGGGTTTATCTGCTCCGGTTGTTCTGCTGACCGGTCATTTTCCTGCGTTTTCTGCCTATGCTGATCCTGCGCGTCAGATTCTGTTATTTCGTTTGTTTTCTGTCTGCTTCCTGTCTTCTTCTTTTCTTTTTGCCTTTTTTTGCTGCCATTTTTATTTTTCTTTGCTTTCTTCTGCTTGGGTGGAGAAAAAAAATCAAACAGCTTTATTCCCAGCAACCGGATCACACCGGTCTTTTTATCGGATTCATAAGAAAAGGAAACTCGCAGCAACGGAAATAAGTAACGCAGTTCTGCGTTTCCTGCCGGTTTTCCTTCTGAGAAGCTTCCCTGCACCCTATAGCAAAACGGTACAAAAAGAAGAAGCACCAGAAAAATAATTGCCACTGCCAGCAGAACAAGCAATATGATTCCGATTATTTTTAAAATTGTAAGTAATATAGACATCAATATCTCCGAAACAATTCTGCTTTTTGTTTTTCAAATACCTGTTTTATTAATAAAGTATCCCATTTTTGAGACAATGACAAGTATAAATCGATCGACAACTGCAGTGCACTTTCTTTTCCTTTTGCCAGACCGACCAGATAGATCGTATCTCTCGGAAATGCCTTTTGCTTCAGGCAGGCACTGTCATAAATATCAAAGTTATCGGATCCGTTTGCCAGACAGATCAGATAGACATCTACCATACCTGCATGCATTCTGAGCTTGCGCAGTATTTTGTTTTTGCTTTTTTCACATGCCTCGTCTGTTACCAGATCTTTATAAATATACATGGCGACTCCGATTTAAAAAAAGAAGGCAGTTACTGCCTTCCCTTTTCTTAAAAATACTTTTTGCTTCCCCATAGATTACTGTGCTTCAGATCCAGATACTCTGCATATGCACGTTCCAGAATCTGTTTTTCATTTGCAAATTTCAGCAGATGATATGCCTCGTGATACTTATAATATCCGGAATCTACAAAGAATTCTTCACGTTGTGGTTTGCTGTAATAGCTGTCTGCCATCATCAGATACCAGTGTACACTCTTGGACACCGTATCCTCTGGCACGGTAAAAGTATAATCACTTTTTCCTACATATTTTATGATGGACGCTTTCGCCCCGGACTCTTCAAGAACTTCTCGAAGTGCAGTATCCTTATATTCTTCGCCCGGTTCCACAGTTCCTTTTGGCAAGACCCATCCTTCATATTTATTCTTGATATTTTTATAAAGGAGCAATATCTTACCTCTGAAAATAACCACACCGCCACAGCTTGTTGCTTCAATCATTGCAAACCCTCCTGTCTGGTGTGCCTCATATATGCATTCAGTATAAAACAGTTTATACCATCATGCAAGAAGGAATTGGAATCCGAACTCTTAATTTGACATTTTGTTGATCACATCCACGATTTCCTGCTGTTCAAAAGGCTTTGTCAAAAATTCATTAGCACCTGCTTTGATGCATTCGATCATTTTGTTTTTCTGTCCTGCTGCAGTTACCATAACAACCTTTGACTCCGGATCCAGTGCTTTGATCATCTTTAATGCTTCCACACCGTCTACGACCGGCATTGTAATGTCTAAAGTAACAACATCCGGCTTTAACGCCTGAAACTTCTGCACGCCTTCCTGTCCGTTTACAGCCTCGTCTATGATTTCATGTCCGTTGGACTCCAGGATATTACGGAGCATCTTACGTGATGTACGTGAGTCATCTACGATTAAAATCTTTGCCATTTTAATAAGCCTCCTAATTTACAGAAATAGTTGAATCAATTGCTAAAATAAAGAAGATCTCCTGTTCTTCCACATGGATCGGGAATACACAGAACTGATTGCCGGTGATCCTGCTCGCTTTTTCATAGAAAGCCGGTGGAAGCATGTCCATATCCACACCTTCATTGCCAAGCTCGGATGCAAATAATCCATTGATACAGTTTGTAAACTCACCGACTGCATCCAGTGCATCCAGATCAACGGTCTCAAATTCTTCATCCGCAAAAGGATTTGCAATCGTCAGAAGACTGTTTCCGATACCGGCAAATCCCGCATAAATATTATGATCACCCGTAAGCTGCTGCATCGCAAAATTGTCAATCTTCAATGTGTCTGTCAGATATGCTTTGGATACATAAGCACCGGAATTGATAATACGCAGAAATGTACGGATCGCAATACCGCAATGCTTGTCGCAAAGCTCTGTATTAGACGGCAGGAATAATCTGACGGTACGATCTACGTCCCCGCTTACGAGATCATCCATGTCGCTGTGTGTAAAGCCCTGCTGATCCTGATAGATCTTCAGTGCCTCGTCAACCTGCTCTAATGTCATCAGCCCTTTATCGATCAGGTTCTGTACAAAAATCATATAAATATTGCCCTGTTTCTTTAACAGACTGCCTACCTGTGCTTCTGTCAGATATCCCTTTTCCACGGCAATATCACCAAATCTGCGATCCCTGATCGCCTGTAAATTATTAACCTCATCAGCCTGTTCTGTCGTCATCAGCTTCTCTGCAACCGCGATCAGACCAAGCTTCACACGAACTTTGCTCTCACTTTCTATTACATCAGATAATTGCTCTTTGGTAATTCTTCCGGTTTTTACCAGATAATTTCCAAAAATCTGATCAAACATATGTATTTCCTCCCATTTACTATATCTTTTTGTGCATTTTGTACAAAAAGATTGCAAGAACCAATCTTTGTACGTGCCATCTTAATCAGTATACTATATTCTTCGTAAAAAAGATAGAATAAAATTCCCCTTTTTTCAGTTTTTTTAGTCATTTGTTCCAAAATAGGTGTCGAATATCCGCCTTGCAATCGGGACTGCATAATCACCGCCCGATCCGGCACTTTCAACAATGATCGTCACACAGATCTGCGGATCTTCTGCAGGAGCAAACCCTGTAAACCAGGCATGGGAATCCGATTTGTTCCCGCTGAATTCCGCAGAACCCGTTTTACCGGCTGCTGTATAGGAAAGACCTTTTAACTTGGAAGCCGTACCGCTCTCAACTACTTCTTTCATCAGTCCCGTCATAAAAGAAGCCTCGTCCTCCGTCATCATCACAGCTTCTGCCTGCGGAGAAGTCTTTTTCACAGTCGCACCGGTCGCACTTTCGATCCTATCCACCACATAAGGAGTCATAGCTTTTCCTTTGTTGGCAATCGCCGCAGTGATCAGATTCAGCTCCAGTGGTGTCACGGTCGTCTGTCCCTGCCCGATGGCTGTCTGCATGACTGCATAGCTTGTATCATATTCCGACAAGGTAAAGCTGCTCTTTTTATAAACAAGCTCTGTTTTCAGATCAGTATTCAATAAAAGCTGTCTGCAGGTCTTCTGCAGATCAGGGATGGAAAGCTGGACGCCGATATTGGCAAAAGAGGAATTGCAGGATTTGGCAAAACTCTTTGTAAAATCAACCAGACCATGGCTCTGTCCGTGATAACAGCGGATCTTATGTCCTTCATAGGAAAAGCTTCCGTTACAGGAGAAGGAATAGCCGGATACATCCCCATCGTGTTCTCTGTAATATTCCAATGCCGTAATGATTTTGAATGTACTGCCCGGCGGATATAATCCCTGCGTTGCGCGGTTTAACAGAACACTGCTTTCCGAATCGTTTACCAGATCATCCCAGATCTCAGAAATCTGATTCGGGTCAAAATCCGGTTTGGATACCATTGCCAGTATTTTTCCGGTAGAAGGCTCTGTCACAATGACTGCCCCCTGATAAACGCCAAGTGCCGTATAGGCTGTCTGCTGTAATGCCGTATCCAATGTCGTGATGACATTATCACCGTAGTTTTTCTCTTCGTTAAGCTCATTCTGGATCTTATTGGTAATGGATGCATGGGAATTTAACATATTCATGTTTTCCGTTGCTTCAATGCCGGTTCTTCCCTTTGTCGCATATCCAACCACATGGGCAAATATATTCTGATATGGATAATTACGGACTTCCGTACCATCCGCTGACCTCACTGTCTGGGCAAGAATCTCTCCGTCAGCGGAATAAATAGTACCCCTGACATTTCTGGTCGCAAGCAGCTCCTGTCTGGGATTATAAGCATTGTTGATCGCTTCCTCGCTGTCCTTTACCATAAAATGGATGATATTTCCTATAACAGCCAGCATCAGCAGACTGAAAAAGCAGGTCACGATCACAATTTCGCGATTCCTCACTCTTTCTTTCTTTTTATTATTCTTCTCCTGCTTCCCGATCTGCAGTTCTTCGTCTTTCTTTCCGAACATTCCGTTTTCCTTCCTGTGATTGTATGCAATAAAGTCCCTGTATGATACCGAACATGATGATCGTCGTCAGCACACTGCTTCCGCCATAACTGACAAGCGGCAGTGTGACACCGGTCAGGGGGATAAATCTTGTTCCGCCGCCAATCGTCAGAAATACCTGAAATATATAGATTGTACTGATCCCTACCGCAATATATCTGTAAAAATCTTCTTTCAGCTGCATGGCAATCTTCATAAATACGATAAAGCAGCTGACACAGACAAGAATCAGACAGATTCCGAATATGACGCCCATCTCTTCCGCCACTGCTGAAAAAATAAAATCCTGCTCCACATATGGGATCGAGGTTGGATCTCCCTGATCAATACCAAGTCCGAACCAGCCTCCTGTACCGATCGCAAATAAGGACTGCGTGATCTGATATCCGGAATCATTGATATTGCTCCATGGATGCAGAAAGGCAATCACTCTTGTTCTGACGTGCGAAAACATATGGTAAGCAACGATCGATGCCCCTGCGCCGCCTAAGATCCCCGCAAACAGGTAAAAATAATTCTTTGTTGCAATAAATACCATGATCAGATAGCCCGCAAAAAAGATAACAGCACTACCGAGATCCTTGGAAAATACCAGAATGATCACATGGGCTGCAGCTGCAACCGCCGAGATCACAACCTGTCCCAGACTTTTTGACTCTGTCAGTAGTCCGGCAATGAAAAAGACAAACAGAATCTTGACAAATTCCGAAGGCTGGAACGTAAAACCATTGATCGAATATGATATTTTGGAGCCATGGGTCACACTGCCCAGTACTGCAACAACCAGAAGTGCAAAAACGCCGACCATGCCATAAATCCACGTCAGATGCTTCAAAAACTTCAGCTTTGATACCAAAAACGGAATAAACAATCCGATGATCAGCGATACCGCAACAATAATAAACTGACGGATCGACTTCTGATAAGAAATACGTGTCAGCATGATAAAGCTGATCGTCAGAAGCATACACATATTATTGATCACGAGTTTATCCGCTTCCGGATACGCCACACGGAACAGTGCAATCGTTGCAAACAGCAGAATCTGCTGGAAGCCATAAAAGATAATATAAGAAACATCCTCCGTTTCCAGACAGATCGCAGCAAATCCCAGGAAATGCACCATGAACATGCAGATGATCTGGCGGATATAAACACCACCGCGCTCATGCTCTTTTTTCGTCGCGACAGCCACAAAGCATTCCAGTGTATAAATTATCATAAAAAATGTGATGACATATTTAGACAAATCAGAAATAACGTGTCCCATAGGTTACCTATTCCACACCTTTTAAAAAGTGTCCTTTCGTAAATTCGGTAATGACCGGCTGTAATCCTTTTTCTCCCCTGCATAGATCCGCATACATTTCATAAATCTTCTGCATCTGCCCGGCAGTTTCTTCCGTAAATCGCAGTAAAACCGCCTCCATTGGCATGCACAGTATCTCCGGCATTTCTTTATGCAGAGAAAGCGGCAGCGCATTATAGATCGTGTTTTCGCATCTGTCACAATGCAGACAGACGCGCAGCTTCTTTTTCTGCCGGTCTATAAGAAAAAGCTCTGCCGGTGCTTTTGTTTTTGTCTGTTTCAGACAGCGCCGGTTTGTCTTCAGCAAACAGTTTGCCGTCTCCATGACCGGAATATATCCGTACACAGGCAAAATACAGCTATGACTGCCACTCGCCAGTGCCTTTGCTTCTGATTTGTGCAGTTCATACGGCAGGACATGCTCCGTCACACCTATATTATCATAAAAAGCAGCTGTTTCCATCTGAAAAACATAACAGCCGCTGTCTGTGACACAAGCCTTCTGCGGTACTCTTTGCCGCAAAAATGTTACCATTTCCAGATTACCGGCACAATACCCGTCAAATGCCGCTTTTTCAATATTGCTCCATCGTTGACTAATACGGTCAAAAGTCTGTTGCCTCGTTACTGCCGGAAATGTCAGGTATATCGAAATCTTTTTTTGGCGAAAGCGCTTTAACAGTTTTTCTGTTTCATCCGGATTATTCAGCTCCAGCAGGCAGTCATATGTCACATAGATCCTGTCAAGCAGTTCGTCCGGTGCCAGCGCTTTGAGCTGATAAGGATGTGCGATCTGCACCTGCAACGGTCTTTGTTTTTCTGCAAGAGCCTGTTTGTCGGCTGCCGGTTTTGCAGATATCCGGTTGTCGACCTCTTTGACTGCTCTGCCATCAGCTTCCCGCATGGTTCTTTTTCTGCCGGACAGAAGCACTTCTTCCAGCCTGCAGACAGCCTTTCTGCGCAGCTCATTTAATTCTTTGTTCGGTAAAAACAGGGTATCCGTCATATCACATGTAAGCTCTTTCAGTACAAAAGGTGTATTTCCCAGCTTTTGCAGCTGCTTTTTTACATCCTCCTGTGTGGCGGCTCTGTTCGCTGCTTTTTCCACTGCTGCGCCCGATACCGTTACAGAAACCGTATCCTTTGTCAGGGTCAGCAGCATAGGTTCACCGGGATGAGCAAAAAACCGTCCGCTTACAGGAAGTTTCTTCTCCTCAGGCTGTCTGACAGTGCCCGGCTGTACCTGCTCTTTAGCCTCCGGCGAAAAAGTCTGATAACCGGCCTTTTTCAACGACAGCAATTCTCTGCCGTTATGCTGCATATAATAGCCCATCTGGCTGCTCCCACGGCTGAAACGCTCCTGCAGCATGCGGATATCCTCCGGATCCACCTTGTATTCTGCCGGATCTTTTTCATACAGATCAATATATTTCCGGTACATCGCCGTCACAAAAGAAACATAGGCAGCAGTTTTCATCCTGCCCTCTATTTTAAAGGAGTCGATTCCTGCTTCGATCAGCTTTGGAAGAATTGGCAGTGTACAAAGATCCTTCAGGCTGAGCTGATATGGTTCTTCCTTTGCACTGATCATATGTCCGTCCGCCAGCAGCTGATAAGGCAGTCTGCACGGACCGGCGCACCGCCCTCTGTTCCCGCTTCTCGGTCCGAGCATGCTTGAATAAAGGCATTGACCGGAATAACAATAACACATGCTGCCATGGATAAAGGTTTCCAGTTCCAGACCGGTCTCGGTCTTCAGCCGCTTTAATTCTGCAAGTGAGAGCTCCCGGGCCGGTACAATTCTTGTCACGCCATACTTTTTCAGGTAATTTGCTGCGCCAAATCCTGTGATCGTCATCTGTGTGCTGGCGTGGATCTCCAGATCCGGAAAGAAACGCCGGATCATCCTGACTGCACCAAGATCCTGCATGATCACGCCATCCAGTCCTTCCTCATAATAGGGCTGCAAAAAAGCCGGAAGCTTTTTAAGCTCCGCTTCCTTTACAAGTGTATTGACTGTCATATATACTTTTTTTTCATACAGATGCGCCATTCTGATCGCATGCAACAGCTCTTCTTCGCTGAAATTTTTTGCATAGGCACGTGCTCCAAAGCTGCTTCCGCCTACATAAATCGCATCTGCTCCCGCCATAACCGCTGCCATAAAGCATTCCGGATCTCCTGCAGGTGCCAATAGTTCAACTGACATAGTGCTTCTCCATAACAAAGAATGTACCTTGGTACATTCTTGCGCCTGCGGCGGTCGCTTGCGACATCTACATTGTACGCCGCAGTGCGCATCCCTGCAAGCTTGCTTGCTTTTGCTGTATAGGGGATTCCAACGGAATTTCCTATACAGTAAAACAGCTGCCCGAAGGCAGCCATTATTTTTTACTTTCTCTGCTACGGTCATCCTGCATGGACTTCATTGCTTTTTCCGTGCTTTCTAACTTGATCTGCGCAGAAACAAGCTCATGTTTTAAATCATATAATTCTTTTTCCTTTGCTGCTAAATCTTCCTCCAACAGAGAAATCTGTTTTTTCGCTTTGAAATAATCATCCGCAATATTCAGCTCTAACAAAATCGCCTGTGTATCAACCGGCTGTCTCTTAAAGCCTTCCACTTTATTGTATTCACTGACTTTATTATTGATATAAAGGGCGATCTTCTGCAGATATTCTTCACTTTCATATCCGCTGAGCGTAAATACTCTGCCGCCGATCAAAACTTCCGTATCTGTTTTTTCTGCCATTGTATTTCCTCTTTCTTTGAAATCTCTCTGAACATTATACTCATATTTACTGTTTTTGACAAGTAACTCCCTTATTTCACAAGGTCAAGACTGATCCCATCCGATATCCGTGCAAATTTCAGCTGCAGCTTATAAGTTTTTGAAAGTTTTTGGATGCAGCGATACATTTGTGTCTTCTGCATCTGCAGCAGACTATCCTGCCCATCCGGCGTATACGGAAATTCCAGATGCAGATGCCACATATTAAATTTTTCCGCACTGCGAAGCCGGATAACCGCAGATGACATATCCGTTTTTCCCCCGGACTGTCCTGCGCCGGAAAGTGCCAGCAGAAACAACTGCCGGTATAACAAAAGTATGTCCGGATAAGCCATCTGAAAACAGGTCGGCTGGCAGATCTTATAGCGGAGCAGACAGCTGTTTTGTTCTGCTTCCTGCATACAGAGATCCATCAGGACCGACAGGGCAGATGTCTCCTCCGTCGGAAGGCTGCGGAACCGATCCAGCCCCGAAAGCAAGGCTTCTGTTTCTGATTCATCCGGATCCAGACTACGCTCCATCTGATCCTGCAGCTTCTGCAGCGGCTCCTGCATCCCCCGGATTGTATCTGGCAGTTTTTCCATTTCCCGACGGATTTCAGACCATGTTTCATATAATAATCTAAGCTGTGTATTTCGTGTTGCTTTAGCCGGCATAGGCGGAAACAGTGGCACAGTATCCGGCATACATTCATAAAACCGCCCGATCTGATCAAGAATTCCCTTTTTCATTTCCTTTTTTTCATCATAATTTTCCGTTTCTGCAAAAAGCTGCAGAGTCTGCACATAATTGGCAAAATCATGTCTGATCTTCCGAAATGCATAAAAAAGAGCAATATAGGGCTGCATGGATTCTTCCATGCAGTCTATATCACTCTCTAAATTCTTTTTCCATTTATGTAAGAAAAACATAAATCCCCCTTACGTTTTCTGTTAAATATGCAGTGCGATCGCTTCCTTGACACCTTTGTAATGTCTGCGGCTCACCGGAATCACATCTCCACTGATCATCGTAATGCCGTCTTCCCTGGAAAATGATTTGATCTTTTTGATATTACAGGCAAAACTCTGATGGGAGTTGATGATATAATCCGGCAGCTGATTGACCAGATCGCTCAGCTTTGCAACTGCCTCAATACAATCCCCTTTATCTGTATGAATGCAGCAGTTTCTGTTACTTGTCTCCAAATACAGGATATCTTCTACTTTGATGCGATGGATCTTTCCACCACTTCCCGCAACGGTGATCGCCTTGATCTCCTGATGCTGTACAATATCCATTGCTTTTTCCACAGAGGAGAACAGCTTCTGTTCATCGATCGGCTTGGAAAGAAAATAGACGGGATCTGCCTCAAATACATTACTGGCAAGCTGCGCATACCCGGATAACAGGATCACTTTAATCTGTGGATATTTGGAACGGATCTCTTTTGCGATCGCAATACCGTCATCATCTCCGAGTGCAATATCCAAAATAATAATATTGGTATGTCCCTGATCGAGATCTTCCAGCCATTTTAACAATTCTTCTGCCGAATATACACATTGGCATTCTATTTTTCGTCTGTATTTTTTCTCAAGCGTCTCTTTTAAGTATTCTGTGATGGAACGATCATCATCACACACTACTATATGGAACATGATTTCACCTCGTTGTTTTATGCATATTGCCCTATAAATGCAATAATTCAATTATATTCATTGTAAATTTTATTCACTTTTTAGTCAACCGCAAAAGCAGAATTATTTGATTTTTGTCACATTTGACGTAGTATCCCCATCCTGATAAAACATCGAAATGGAATCCCCTTCTTTATAAGCAATAATCCCTACAATCTCACTATTCGTCAGATCTGCATCATATACTGTCTTATCTCCCTCCAACGTAAAATATACATGGGAATTTCCATCGATCACTACCGGTACATAGGTCGCGATTTTCCCTGTGATCTCCAGATCATCCGCATTCTCACTTGTACGGATGCCATTGGTACTGAGCAGCGCATTATATGCCTTCTTACATTCTTTGACTGTGTCTCCGATTGCTACCCATTGGTATTTCTGGATGTTGACCATGGCATATTTCTTGACCAGACCGGCAGAATCCTTTAATGCCATAAAGTAGGTTGGTTCATCAGAAATATTCAAAAGGAGCGGAAACGACGCCACATAACCGAGATTCTGCACCTGCCCTTCCGCAGAAGACATGGCAGAGTCTTCAATCGCACCTTCTATTCTGTAGAAACGGGTTTCCATCGTACGCTGGTTCATCAGCACAAAACCAACATTAGACTGATCACCGCTGACACTGGTCACGCCTGAATATACCCAGACATCATCATTCATGGCGATATAATTATAACCATTTGTTGTCTGCAGACAGTCACGCTGTCCCAATACACTGTTCAGATAACCATGCTGCAGCATGCCATGATAATCGTAAAGCTGCATCAGAAGTTCTGCCTGATAGACCTTATCTACCCAGGTTGGAACTTCATCTGCCTGATAATCTGTGCATTCTCCCGTAATCGCATTACAAAGCACAACTCTGCCGACTGTCACACCACCGAACAGACCGATGTTGAACTTTTTGACCGGGCAGATCCAGTATGGTGTACCTTCATCATCAATTTCAAAGAATATCTGATCTGCAAAAATATAGGTTGGATAACGGAAACGGATGTGTCTCCAGATATAACGGTTAAACATTTCCGATTCTGAATATTTAATTCCCTCTGTCAGCTTGACACATTCCGTATCCTGGGTTGTCATATCGATCTGAATATACGCCGGAATACCGTTTTTCTGATTTGTCAGCCATTTGATCGGGCTGGCATACATCAGCGGTGTCACGCGGACCGGCTTACCGCTTACATTGATCTGGGTGTAATCATCCGCAACCTCAAACTGTGATACCATATCTACCATACTACCCATTTTGCGGCTGCCCAGAATTGCTGCGGAATCTCTGTCAAGAAGCGGGATCGTATTAAAATCCACTTCTTTGATATCTGCTGTAAAATCGCGTTCCTCCACCTGCATAAGCTTCTGATACTTCTTCGCATTGATAATCGGTGAAGAAAGAACAGAACCGATCAGAAAGATCAGCAAAAGTACGCCGCCCAGATAAAACAGATACCTGTAAGGACCCATTGTTCCTTTTTGGATATCCAGCCCCTTTTTCCCGAAGGAAACATGCCCGCTTTTCCAGACGGAGCGGAACGATAATACAATTGCGAATACAAATACCATCAGGATCACAAAACACCAAAAGCCTGCTGAATGGATGTTCAGCGCCGGCAGATTGATATAATAGTAAACAAATGCGATCACAAGTGTCAGTAAAATGGCGAGCAGCCATCTTTTCCAGTTTTTCATACTTTTGCCTCTTTCTGCGTAATTTTACTATCCACTATACAAAGCACAGCTTATTCTGTCAAGGAATCTACCTTATTCTTACGGTTTTCCACCTCTTTTGCCTGCACATCGGAAGGCGCCTGCTCATAACGCGCAAACTGATAAGAGAAGCTGCCCTGTCCGCCTGTCAGGGAACGGAGTACGGTACAATAGCCGTACAGACTGCTCATCGGGATATCCGCCGTGATCGTCTGCCAGCCTCCCTGCATGGGCTGCATACCAAGCACGCGTCCTCTCCGTTTGTTCAGATCACCCATGATATCTCCCGTATAGCTGTCCGGAACGGTAACGGAAAGCGTTTCGATCGGCTCAAGCAGAACCGGTTCCGCTTTTAAGAAACCGTCCTTGAATGCCTGCATGGCTGCTTTTTTAAATGCCATTTCAGAAGAATCCACCGGATGATAAGAACCATCATATAAGATACCCTTTACGCCAACAACCGGATACGCTGCCAGAGGTCCTTTCACCGTTGCCTCCTGCAGCCCCTTTTCTACTGCCGGGAAGTAATTCTTCGGTACTGCTCCGCCGACTACCTCCTGCTCAAATACATAGGGGCTTTCCAGATCACCGGACGACTCAAACCGCATCTTGACATGACCGTACTGTCCATGTCCGCCGGACTGCTTTTTATATTTGGCTTCCACATCCGATTTCTTACGGATTGTTTCCCGGTAAGCTACTTTAGGCTCTGAAAGAGTGATCGCTACCTTATATTCATTGAGCAGTCTGCTCTGTGCGATTTCAAGCTGCATATCACCGATACCATATAACAGCATTTGCCCGTTTTCCTTGTCATTGACGATCTTGAGTGTCGGATCCTCATGTGTCATCTTGGAAAGTGCCTGTGCTGCTTTATCGATCTCTGCTTTATTATCCACCTTATAACGCATATACGTATACGGAACGGACAGTTCTGCCTTTGCATACTGGATTGGTGTTACCTTTGTAGAAAGGCTGTCGCCTGTGCGGGCACCTGCCAGCTTTGCCAGCGCACCGATATCCCCTGCATGCAGCTCCTTTACCTCGATCGGCTTATTGCCCTGCAGTACATACAGCTTGCCGATCTTTGCTTCGGAATCTTTGTCTTTATCATATAACAGATCATCTGTTTTCAAAACGCCGGAGCATACCTTGATCAGCGAATATTTACCGATGAACGGATCAACGATCGTCTTGAATATGTAAGCGGATTTCGCTTTTGCAAAATCATAATCTGCCTCATAAATTTCATTCGTCTTCAGGTTAATGCCTGCAATTTCCCTGTTTTCGGGACTTGGCATATATTTGATGATATCATCGAGCAGTGTATAAACGCCCTGACATAAAATATTGGAGCCCATCGAAACCGGTACAATACTGCCATCTACAACATTATTGCGCAGTGCAGCCCTGATCTCCGCGTCGGAGAATACTTCTCCGGCAAAATAACGATCCATCATTTCTTCTGATGTCTCAGCTACTGCTTCCATCAGGCTTTCCCTGTATTTTTCAAGATACGGTCTGCTGTAATCCGGAATCTCACATTCTTCCACTTCTTTTCCTACCCAGCGATAGCCCGTTTCACTGACTACATTCACATAACCGACAAACTTTTCATTTTCACGGATCGGGAAATGGAACGGTGCGATCTTTTTACCATAAAGCTGTGTCAGATCTTCCACAACCTCTTTATAGGAAGCCTGATCCACATCCATATCGGATACATATACCATACGCGGCAGATGATACTTTTCGCAGAGCTCCCACGCTTTCAGAGCACCGACTTCCATACCTGCCTTTCCGGAAACAACAATGATCGCTGCGTCTGCAGCGGAAACCGCTTCTTCCACCTCGCCTACAAAATCAAAATAGCCGGGTGTATCCAGCAGATTGATCTTACAGCCATCCCATTCGATCGCAATACAGGAGGCAGATATGGAAAAATGCCGTTTCTGTTCTTCTTTTCCGTAATCACTGACCGTATTACCATCCGTTACCTTCCCCATACGGGATGTGATACCGCCAAGATATGCCATTGCTTCGGCAAGTGATGTTTTGCCGCTGCCCCCATGCCCAAGCAAAACAATGTTACGAATCTTCTCTGTTGTGTATACATTCATAGCTGCTACCTCCGTTTTATGATCGATTTTGAATTTTCTAACAATTCAAACACTTGTGGGTATATTTTACTAAATATAAAACTGTTTTACAACATATTTTCGTTAAAATCACAAGAAATTTCTATATTTTCTATCCCATTGACATTCGCACTTTAAAGGGCTAAAATACTATTGAAATTTACAACGGAAAGGACATAAGCTATGTCAAAAAAAGCAGAAGTTACCTGTAGTTTTATCGGGCTTGGTCTGATCGGCGGTTCTATCGTCAAAGCACTGCGCCAGGCATATCCCGAGATGATCTTAAAAGCATATGACAAAGACCGGAACGGGCTTTCCCTTGCCCGGAAAGACGGCGTTATTTCGGAGGCCTATGAAGCTCTGACCGATTCTTTTTTTGACTGCGATTATTTGTTTTTATGTGCACCTGTCAGCGAAAACGATCAGTTTCTCGGGCAGATCCGGCAAAGCCTGCATGCGGACACGATCCTGACCGATGTCGGATCTGTCAAGCAGACAACGCACGCTGCGATTGAAAAAGCAGGGCTCTCTTCCGTCTTTATCGGCGGGCATCCCATGGCAGGCAGTGAAAAAACAGGCTATCAAAATGCCAGCGAACGTCTTTTGGAAAATGCCTATTATATTCTGACACCGACACAGGAAAGTCCTGTTACGGCAATTCAGGGTCTGCAGACGCTGATCAGCTCTATTGGTGCGATCCCGTTGATCATGGATTATCATACGCATGATTATGTGACAGCTGCGGTCAGTCATCTGCCGCATATCATTTCTGCCGGTCTTGTCAATCTGGTACACGATTCCGACAGTGCGGAAGGTGTGATGAAAATGATCGCTGCGGGCGGTTTCAAGGATATTACCCGCATCTCCTCTTCTTCGCCTGTGATGTGGCAGTCGATCTGTATGACCAATACCGAAAACATCCTTACGCTGCTTACTTCTTATATAGAAAGTCTGCAAAAGGTAAAAGCAGAGCTTCAGAACAAAGATGCCGGAAAGCTATATGATCTGTTTGATGATGCCAAAAATTACAGAGACAGTTTCTCCAATGAAGGGCGCGGTCCGATCAAAAAAACCAATGTCATTTTTGTGGATATCCCTGATGTACCCGGTTCTATCGCACAGACCGCTGCGATTCTTGCCGATCACGATCTCAGCATCAAAAACATCGGTATCATGCACTCCAGAGAGTTTCAGCAGGGGGCACTTAAAATTGAATTTTACGATGAACAGACAGCAAACGATGCTGTCCGTGTATTAAAAGATAACGGCTATCAGATTTTTGCGTAAGCTGATGGCGGAAAGGACAATATACAATGATTTTTCAGAAAGCAAACAGATTACAGGGAGAAATAACGGTTCCGGGCGATAAATCCATCAGCCACCGCGGCGTTATGTTCGGTGCTCTTTCCGAAGGAACAACAAGACTGACGCATTTCCTGCAGGGAGCGGATTGCCTCTCCACGATATCCTGTTTTGAAAAAATGGGGATTCCGATTGAAAACAACGGAAATGAAATTCTGGTACATGGCAAAGGACTGCATGGTCTGACTGCGCCGACACAAATACTTGACGCCGGAAACAGCGGTACGACAACCAGACTGATCTCCGGCATTTTGGCTGCGCAGGATTTTTCTGTAACACTGACCGGTGATGCTTCAATCTGTAAACGTCCCATGCGCCGCATTATGGAACCTCTCTCCCTGATGGGAGCAAATATCAAAAGCCGGAACGGAAATGACTGTGCGCCTCTCCTCATTACAGGAAGCCACCTGCATGGGATCCACTATCAGTCCAAGGTAGCATCAGCACAGGTCAAATCTTCGATCCTGCTGGCGGGCTTATATGCGGATGGCACAACAAGTGTGACAGAACCGGCACTTTCCCGGAATCATTCCGAGCTGATGCTTGGTATGTTTGGCGCAAAAGTAGAAAGCAGAGATACGACTGCAACGATCTATCCGGAGCCCGCACTCCATGCCATCGACTTCAAAGTACCGGGAGATATTTCTTCCGCAGCTTATTTTATAGCTGCAGCCTCTATCGTGCCCGGCTCCGAGCTTTTGATCCGCAATGTGGGCATCAATCCGACCAGAGACGGTATTTTACGGATTGCTGAGCAGATGGGAGCAGACATCACTTTATTAAACCGCGTAGACGAGGGCGAACCGACGGCAGATCTGCTCGTACGCTCTGCTACCCTGCATGGTACGGAAATCGGTGGGGATGTCATCCCGACACTGATCGATGAAATCCCGGTGCTGGCTGTCATGGCAGCTTATGCACAGGGCGAAACCGTGATCAAGGATGCGGCTGAACTGAAGGTAAAAGAATCCGACCGGATCGCGATCGTGACTGAGAATTTAAAGAAAATGGGAGCTGATGTAACTCCTACGGACGATGGCATGGTCATCCGCGGCGGCAGACCGCTGCACGGCGGCAAATTAGATTCTCATCTGGATCACCGGATCGCCATGAGCTTTGCAATCGCTGCACTCATAGCTGACGGCGAAACCGAAATGAAGGACGCGGAATGCGTCAATATCTCTTATCCTGATTTCTATCAGGATCTGGCATCATGCATGTAAGATACCGATGATAACAAGCCATTCGATAACAGGCATCTGAAATAAATAAATGGGGTATGTCACTGCCCCGAGTTTTTGAAATACCACGGACAGCTTCTGTGGTATTTCTTTTTTGACTAAAAGAAGCCCAAACAGGCAGAGTGCAAATAATGCAATCACGACAAAATCACCTGCACTGCGTCTGCCAAAATTCGTATAGACCACGATAGCTGCCAGAATACCGTTTGCCAGACCGTAAACCAGTTTCTGAAGCAGTTTCTTTTTTTCCTCACTGATCCCGAAAGCAAGTTTCCTTTGGCTAACTTTTTCCCGCAACTGCCAGATAAGGCAGCCGATAAAAATACCCGCACTAAGCCCTGCCAGTGCACGCAGCACTGCATGGTAGGAATAGATCACATCGATCTTTCGGATCAGTCTGAAATAATAATGGTAGATAGAAAGCGATAAAACCGGACATATAAACAGACCGCCCCATCTGCCGGTCAGCATCAGCAGGCATAACAGTAGAATACTTCCCATAAACATAGCTGCCACATACCAGTTGGCACTGATCAGCACTTCGTTTCCAAGCGGTCCGCATTGCAGCATCAAAAATTCCGCCCATCCTGTTTTCAGATAGGAAATGATATCAGAAATTGACCAGCGATATTGCCATGTCCTTAAGAAAAGCATACAAAGCAGGCTTAAAAAATAGAATGGGTACAGACGCTTTAACCGGCTGCCAATGTACAGACCAAACTGATACAGCCTGTCAGACAGCTTCTGCCCTGCCATCTTCTTCAGATAAAACTGCCAGATGCCAAAGCCGCTTAAAAGGAAGAAAAATTCCACACCCAGATAACCGGCTCTGAAAAAAGGATATGAAGTTTTGGAAAAGAAATGGAAGCCAAGGACAACGATACAAAATACAAATCTCCATAACTCAACTGTATAATCGCGCCCCTGGCTTACTTTTTTATGTTCGCTCATATGTAATTAGATTCCTAATTTTGCACGTTCTCTCCGGTACTCTTCTTCTGTCAGAATGCCGTTTGCCTTTAATAGATCCAGCTTGCTGAGCTTCTCTGCTGCATTTGGATCTGCTGCAGCCGCTGCCGGAGCTGCAGCACTTGCGCCGCCTGCCATCTTCTCAGCCTTTGCCTTATCAACACCGGCTTTCAGACCGCCTTCATCAGGCATCTGTGGGAAGATCAGATAACGCTCCATACCGGCAGGTGTTTTGATGTGGATCATCGGAGCCGGCTTATTATTATAAGAACCCTGCTCTACACCTACCACACAACCGATATAATGATTAAAGTTATCAATCTTTGCATTCATTCCGTTAGGCGATGTACTGATAACAGCGATACCGTTTACTCTGGCATTTGTAACATTTACACGGAAATCTTCCGTTTTCTTCACGATCAGACCTTCCTTATAAGTCCAGTCTTTTGCATAAATCCCCTGTTCTGCCCGGATACACTGGTTACAAACCTCACCGGCAGAATCTTTTCCACATATTAAACACTGCATACGTCAACTCTCCTTTGTCTTATTCTACTCCTGTGTAACAGAAGATGTTACTGTGTCATATACCTCAATTCTTGCAGCATCCATTTCAGGCATACCAATGAAAATACCGCCGTAAGAATAGGTTGCATCCTCTTTTACAATACGGACAATCTCAATAAAAGCATGGAGCACTTCTTTTGTCCAGATCGTCAGAAACGCTTCATATACAGCCCCGATCTGCAATGGCTTATCGCACGTAAATCCGACACCGGTTCTGGAAACGTCAATAATATCAATGCTGACTTCTTCCGATGAAGCAGCATTATCCAGACGTTTGATGATGAGGCATGACTCTAATTCGATCCTTTTGTTTTTTCTTCTTTCTTCCAAAGAAATCTCCTTCCCGAAAAAATATTCATTTCCTGCTCTACTTATATTTATATTACCAAATTCCTATCGACAATGCAAGGCATTTTGTCAAATGTGCACGTGCACATTCCTATGAAATGAACATAGCGTCTCCAAATGAGAAAAAACGGTATTTTTCTTTTACAGCTTCCTCATAGGCAGCCAGAACGTGTTCCCGTCCGGCGAGTGCGGATACCAGCATAATGAGAGTCGATTCCGGTAGATGAAAATTCGTGATCAGTCCGTCCAGTACTTTAAACTGATACCCCGGATAAATGAAGATCTCGGTATTTCCGCTGCAGGCATGTAGTCTGCCATCTTCATCTGCCGCACTTTCAATCGTTCTGCAGCTTGTCGTACCGACACAGATCACACGTCCACCATTTGCTTTTGTTTCATTAATCGTATCTGCCGCTTCTTTTGAGATCTGATAAAATTCAGAATGCATATGATGCTCCAGTACGTTGTCTTCTTTGACAGGCCGGAATGTTCCAAGTCCGACATGCAGTGTGACATAAGCAAGTTTCACACCCATTTCTTCGATCCGGGCAAGCAGTTCTTTCGTAAAATGCAGTCCTGCTGTCGGCGCAGCAGCACTTCCCTCGTACTTGGCATATACGGTCTGATATCTGTTTTTGTCCTGCAGCTTATGTGTGATGTATGGCGGCAGCGGCATTTCACCGAGCTGATCGAGGATTTCTTCAAAAATACCATCATATTCAAACCGGATCAGACGGTTTCCTTCTTCCAGCACATCCAGCACCTGTGCATGTAAAAGACCTTCTCCAAATACCAGCCTTGTTCCCGGTTTACATTTCTTACCCGGTCTTACGAGTGTTTCCCATTGATTATCTTCTTTCCTTTTCAAAAGGAGCACTTCGATCGCAGCACCTGTATCTTCCTTGACACCATACAGTCTCGCCGGAATAACCTTTGTATTGTTCAGTACAAGGCAGTCGCCCGGCTTTAAATAGTTTACGACCTCACGAAAAACATGATGTGAGGTCGCTCCTGTATGTTTGTCAAGGCAAAGCAGCCGTGAGCTTGCACGATCCGCAAGCGGATCCTGTGCAATAAGCTCTTTCGGCAGATCAAAATAAAAATCTGATTTTTTTAACTCTGTCATGACTCAATTCCTTTTTTGTTTTAAAATGTAAATTACTGACGCAGTTCAATGCCAAGCTGTTCAAGACCGTTCAGGATCTTCTTCAGGGCTGCATTGATATCTGCTTCTTCCAGTGTTCTGTCTTTTGCACGGAAGGACAACGAGTAAGCAACTGACTTGTAACCCTTCTTGACCTGTTCACCTTCATAAATATCAAACAGTTCATAATGCTCAAGGATCTTACCGCCGCGTTGTGCAAGTACAGCTTCAATCTGTCCGACCAGAACATCATGCGGTACTACCATGGAAAGGTCTCTGCCAACTGCAGGGAATTTGGCAATGCCTTCATACTTTCTGTCGAAGGTTGTGAACGGTACGATCGCAGGCATATCCAGCACTGCTACATAAGCTCTTGTTCCGATGTTGTAGTTTTCCAGTACAAGAGGATGTACCTCTCCCAGGTAGCCAAGGACAACTCCGTCATATACGATATTTGCCTGTCTGCCCGGATGCAGGAACGGCTTGCCTGCCTTCGGATCATATTCTTTCTTTCTTGTCATGCCGACTGCATCAAAGAATTCCTCTATAACACCCTTCATCGTAAAGAAATCACCGTCTCCGTACATACCGAGTGTCATCTGCATTCTTTCATCAGGAAGCTCTGTCAGAGGCAGCTCCTTTGCGATATAAACGTTTGCCATTTCAAACAGCTTTACGTCTTTATTTCTTCTGTTGTAATTTGTTGCAAGACTTGTCAGCATACCATTCAAGGATGTTGTTCTCATGATTGAAAAGTCTTCACCGAGCGGATTTGCGATCTTGATCGCTTTTCTCAGTTCGTCGTCTTCCGGTAACAGTAATTTATCAAATACCTTCGGGCTTTCAAAAGAATAGCACATACCCTGTGAGAAACCGGAGAATACTGCGATCTCTCTTGCTTTTTCTTCGATACGGAGCTTATATGGCAGCTTACCTGTTGTTGCTTCACCGCTTGGCAAGGTCATCGGAATCTTGTCATAGCCATAGAAACGGGCAACTTCTTCTGCAATATCAGCCTGTCCGAGCAGATCCTGACGGAAGGACGGACAGATCAGTTCGTTTGTCTTTTCATCATATGCCACTTCGATCTTCTTGAAGATCTCAAGCATTTCTTCACGGCTTACATCCGTACCGAGCAGATTATTGTATTTCTCAGGCATAAATGGCAGGCGGACCAGCTCTTTTAACGGTGCCTTGACATCTACCATTCCGGATACGACATCACCGCAGCCAAGCTCCTGAATGAGCTGGCAGGCTCTGTTGATCGCATCTTCTGCATTTCTCGGATCCAGACCCTTTTCAAATTTACCGGATGCATCACTTCTGAGACCGATCCGCTTTGCGGATTTACGGATGTTTGGTCCGTTGAAGGTTGCTGCTTCAAATAAGACTGTTGTGACCTCATCTGTGATCTTGGAATTGTCACCACCCATAATACCTGCAATACCGATTTCCTTCTCTGCATCACAGATCATCAGGACATCATGATCCAGATTTCTGGTCTGACCGTCCAGTGTCACAAACTGATCACCGTCTTTTGCTCTCTTTACAACGATCTTTTTGCCGCTGACAGTAGATAAATCATATGCATGCATCGGTTGACCGTATTCTTCCATCACATAGTTTGTGATATCAACAAGGTTATTGATCGGCCGGATTCCGCTGCTTGCCAGTCTTCTCTGCATCCATTCCGGGCTTGGTCCGATCTTGATATTCGTGCAGACCCTTGCACAGTATCTCGGGCAGAGATCCTGATCCTGTACTTCTACAGAAATATAATCTTCTACCTTTTCATCATTTTCTTTTACGGTAACATCCGGTAATACAAACGGTTTGTCAAAGGTAGCTGCTGCTTCCCTTGCAATACCGATGACGCTGTAGCAGTCTACACGGTTTGAAGTCACTTCAAATTCAAATTTTGTATTATGCAGTCCGAGTGCTGCAACCGCATCTGCTCCGACCTCAGCATCTTCCGGGAAAATGTAAATACCATATTCCGGTGCTTCCGGATACATATCTCTGTCAGAGCCAAGCTCTTCGATAGAGCACATCATACCGTTTGACGGAACGCCTCTGAGCTTGCCTGCCTTGATCGTAATACCGTCTTCCGGAAGCGGGCCGCCGTCATGACCGCCTGCAACCTTACCGCCATCTAAAACAACCGGTACTTTATCTCCAACCTTAACATTCGGAGCACCTGTTACGATCTGGATTTCTTCTGTACCGATATTCACCTGACAGATGATCAGCTTATCTGCATCCGGGTGTTTCTCGATCTTTGTGATCTGTCCGATCACGATCTTTTCCAGATTTTTGTCCATTCTCTCATAGCCTTCACATTTGGTTCCTGAGAGTGTCATTTTATCCATAAATTCCTGATCTGTACATTCCAGATCCGGTACATATGCTTTTATCCATTCTAATGCTGCATTCATTTTTCTATTCCTTTCTTTTCCAGACATGGCATACAGCCGGGCTGCATGCACATTGATTTTCCTTTTTATTCAGATTAGAACTGCTTCAGGAAACGGATATCATTTTCATAAAGCAGACGCATATCGTCGATCTCATATTTCAGAAGTGTGATACGCTCCAGACCGACACCGAATGCAAAGCCTGTGTATTCTTCCGGATCGATATGGCTCATTTCCAGAACGTGCGGGTGAACCATACCACAGCCAAGGATCTCGATCCATCCTTCTCCCTTACAGAAACGACAGCCGCTTCCGCCGCATTTAAAGCAGGTAACGTCCATCTCGGCACTTGGCTCTGTAAATGGGAAATGATGCGGTCTGAATTTTACCTTGGTATCTTCGCCGAATAATTCTTTTGCGAATTCTGCAAGTGTTCCTTTCAGATCTGCAAATGTAATGTGTTTGTCAATAACAAGACCTTCCACCTGATGGAAGGAAGGAGAATGTGTCGCATCTACTTCATCTGCGCGGAATACACGTCCCGGAGCGATCATGCGGATCGGCATTTTGCCGGTTTCCATCTCATGTACCTGTGTGGAGCTTGTCTGTGTACGCAGCAGCAGATCGCCGTTGATATAGAAGGTATCCTGTTCGTCCTTTGCCGGATGATCTGCCGGAATATTCAATGCTTCAAAGTTGTAATAATCTCTTTCTACTTCCGGACCTTCGACTACTTCATATCCCATACCGATGAAAATACGTTCTACTTCGTCCAGCACGTTGAAGTTTGGATGTACATGACCAACCTTTGCCTTCTTGGCAGGCAGTGTAACGTCGATCGTTTCCTTCTGCATCTTTGCTTCTCTGACGAGTTCTTCCATTTTTTTCCTGGAGTCTTCCAGCACCTTTTCAATCTCGGCTCTTGTTTCATTGACAAGCTGTCCGACCTTTGGTCTGTCTTCCGGTGCCACATCCTTCATACCCTTCAGGATCTCTGTTAAAGCACCCTTCTTACCAAGCTGGCTGACACGTACTTCATTCAGCTGTTCCAGCGTACGGCTGTTTTCAATCTGTTTGATTGCCTCCGCTTTGATCTGCGCCAATTTTTCTTTCATTTCGTTTCTCCTTCTTATCTGTGGATCATTTCATTCTGTTGGGTGAATAGGCTGGCTCACGAATTCGTGCTGCGCACTCCGCATCCTGCTCACATGTTATGTTTCGCAGGATATTCGTTCGCTAGTGACGCAAGAAAAACAAATGCCAGCTTTGTCATGCATCAAAGATGCATGACAGCAGTCGCTTGTTTTTCTTTTGCGCTCACTAAAAAACGCCCCTGATATTATATCAGGGGCGAATCAAATCCGCGGTACCACCCAAATTCTCTGCTTCTGTCTGCAGAGCACTCAATACGCGTAACGTGCGCTCACGTCTATGCCTAGTTAGAAGTATTTCTGTTCAGCATAGCTGCTCCGGCGGGAAATTCGATCTGCATACATACACAAGGAGGCTTTCAGCCGGTGACCTCCTCTCTCTGCGAGAGCCATGCATCTCTACTAACACCTTCAACGCTTTTCATATAGGTTTATCATAGAGAATCTGCTCAAAAATGTCAACAGCTTTTTTTCTTTTTCCGGTGCTTTTGGTGTTTACTCTTAAACGCTCCATACAGGAAAGAAAATGCCGGCTGCAGAAAACGGTTGATGAAAGCACCCAGCAACATGATGTAAAAGCACATATACAGCCAGAGCATGATAATAATGACAGTTGTCAGACTTCCATAGGTACTGAATCCCGAAAAACGGTTTACATAAACAGAAAACACCCACGATGATATATACCAGCAGATACTGACCATAACAGCGCCCGGCACTTCTCGCAGAAAACGATTTTTTTCATTTGGCAGAAATGTATAGATTGCGCAAATCAGAAGTGCCATGCTGGCTACCACCACGATCCAGCGCCAGCCTACCAGCAAACGGAACATATATGTAATGTTCGGAAAAGATGCTGTCAGCAGGTCTACAATACGCTCACCGAATACAACAAGGATCAGCAGAATCAAAATCATGATCATCATGATCACGGTATATACACATGCGCGCAGCCGCAGGAAAATATAATTACGGCGTTCCTTTACCCCATTGACCGTGTTCAGTCCGCGGATCAGCGCCAGCATTCCTTTTGCCGCCGACCAGATCGTCGCCAGAATAGACAGTGAAAGTGCTGTACCGGTTTTCTCATATACTTCATCTATTATACTGACAGACAGCGGTTCCATGTTCTGAGGCAGTATTTTCGTCACAAACATCATCAGCGTTGCTTTCGTGATCGGCGTGTATGGAATCGCACTGATCAGTAAAAGAAGCATTGGGATCAGCGATAAAAACGTAAAAAATGCCGCCGATGATGCATAAGCACTGATATGATGTTCATTCATCTGGAGGGAAAACTCCTGCCAGATCCGATATATCTTTCTTCTCATTCATTTACCCCTTCTATGCTGCACTCATAGAAAAATTGCAGGATTTGTTTATAGTCATAGCCCGCCTGTGCCATTCTTCTTGCCGCATTCTGACTCATACCGATCCCATGTCCAAAACCGCCGCCATACAGTGTATAAGAGATCACAACCGGAGCCTCCTTTGCTTTTTCCGTGGATATCCCGTCATCAGTCTCATAAACCGGCTCGATCACAAAAAAGGAGCTCGGCAGCATACCGTTGATCGTGCCTTTTTTACTGTAATCTGCCGATAAGGCGATCTCTGTATTTTCGCCTGCCAGCACATAACGGATATTCTGCTCGCCGCATACACGGTAGGTGTCTTCTGTTCCCTCGATCAGAAGCTCTGTCATCACGCCGCCTGTTGTACGTTTTACAGCCGTAAGTCCTGTTACCATGCCAAGCTTTTCCGGCTTTTCATCCACATAACCATTGCCTTTTTTTCGCCGGATATTGCCCGGACTCTTTTCATAACGCACCTGCAGATTGGCAAGCAAAAGTTCTGTATCCAAAGCCGTATCATACCGCCATCTGTAATACATATCCTCTTGTTCAAAGCTGTCCGCATCCGCTGTTTTGATAAATGTGGCAAAGCTGTCCTCTTCTGCCAGCTTGCTGCCCTCTGCACTTTCCTGCGCATCAGAACTGTGTGCATCCGGATTCTGCGTATCCGACAGCATCTGCCCCTTTGCAATGTTTCTTGCCCGCAGATAACCGCCCGTTGCTGCCATTTCATCCCCATAGGTCAGATTCCATGCAGTCAGATCCGTTCCGTATCCGCAGGACGTCGAATAGAAATATGCGGTAACGGGCGTTCCACCCGAAAGCAGCATCTGTCCTTTTGTCTCATACACAGCTTCACTCGTTTCCGATGCTTCCGCAATGTTATTGTATACCTGAAATGCCGCACTATCATCTACATGCGCACCATAATTTTGCAGCCCCGCATGAAGCATATGCATATATGCATAGGTTCTGGCACAGACCGCCTGCGCCTTTAACGCCTCTGCAGGATAAGAAGCAGGCATTTCACTCGGTACCACAAACCGCAGATAGTCTTCCAATGCAAGTTCATTGATGAGCAGAAAGCCTTCGCCCGTCTTTTCTATCTCAAAGTTTCCCGGATAAACAGGTGTTTTCCCATTACGCAAGATCGAATCCACTGTTGTTTTGGCAGAAAGTGCCTGCGGTCTTGCATAGATCCTGTTTGCCGTTTCAAAGAGTGTACTGTCCGCCGCAATCTGAAGTGTTTCTCCCGGCTCCAAGGTCTGCACTTCTTTCAGTTCTCCTGTGCCATCCTCCGTGAGAAGATCCATCGCCGTATCACAATGAAGCGAAACCGTTTCATGCATCGCTCCTGCAAAATCATCTGTTTTTAAGAGTACACGGATTTGTTCCATCTCCTCCTGCTTTACCAGAAGTGCTGCTACAATCTTTCCTGTTTCATTTAGTACAAAATCAGAAAAGGCATAACCGATCGTCAGATCCGAAATTTGGCATACAGTGGGCGTTCCAAGCAGGCTGTAACATTGCATATCTCCGGTCGTCTGTTTGACTCCCAGCTTTTCCAGTTCGATCGCATAGGTGCCATCCGCCTGTGTTTTTACACTGATCAGCTTATCATTCAGCTTTTGTTCGTATACTGTAACGCCGCTGACCGTTCCGTCCGTCAGTGTGATATCCGCGATCTGTCCGCTGCCTGACAGCGTATATCCGCCAAGCGGAACATTCCTAGATGCATCCCCCGAAAGTATTGTCAGTGTTTTTCCGTCATTTTCTGTAATATAACATTTGGAAAGCTCTTCTATAACAGGTTTGGGTTCTTCCGGAACCGGCTGCGGCTCCAAGCCGCCTTTGTGCCTGATCACAGAGATCAGCACGACGATCAGAACGGCAAGACTGACTACCAGAAGTACAAGCTGCCTTTTGGCATATGTATGTTTATTTGCATGCATGTTTCTATCCTCATGGCTTTCTGATGATCCAAAGCAAAGAAAACAGCCCCGAAGGACTGTTTTCTTTTGTCCCCAAAATGCTTTTCCTATATTTTGACTCCTAGCATATGGCTAGGTGGGTTACCGCAGCTGACACTTCTGCCGTCCTCTGACCCGTAGGTAAGGCGTGACATCCATGCAGCAATATAGGAGTCCCGTTTAAAGTAACTGTAGGTTCAAAATAATAGGAATTGGTAAGCACCTCAGGTTATGAATAGTATACTCAAATCAAAGCCGTTTTACAACTGTTTTTTCGTTGGAATTTTCAAAAGCATACGAAATGCCTGTGTCAAAATTTTTTTATTTTCTTTTTCTTCCTTATTCAGTCGTTTCATGATCGCCAGAATTTCCTTCAGATTCAGATCACTTAATGTCTTTGCACCGGTTTCCGTCAGCACACAGAAAAAGCTTTCCACAAATTCTTCCTTTTCTTCCGCATTCATCGACAGAATGAATTCACGAAGCGTATGATCGACCTTATAAGCAGAAGCTGAAATATCATCTACCTTCACAAAGGCATTTCTCTGCAGCTGCCAGGAAAACATATCATGCTGAAAAATACCCAACTGTGTACTTGCTACCACTTCATAACTTTCCTCATGCTCTAATAACATACCGATCACGGAGGACTGTGGCACGATCGTCCGGATCCGCTCGCTGATCTCTCCTTGACTCATCTGGTCAATTATATCTTTTGTAAAACCCGGACCGTCAAAATTATGCACCTGCATGATCCGTTTCTGGATCTCAGAACCGGTAAAGGCAGCAGCATACACTGCAATATTACCACCCTTGGAATGCCCACCAATTCTGAATTTACCACGTTTCTTTTTTGCAATCATTTCCAGATAATCCAGTGCCTGCAGCTGGGAAGGAACCGGTGCCTTGAAGCTCATATTAAAATCCTCTTTCCAGCCGACGATCGTATCATCGGTTCCGCGATAGGCAATATAATAGGAACCGTCTCCCAGATTGATCGTAATGGCTGAAAACTGTTTTTCTTCCTCTTCATCGATCTGATTCACATAATCAGATAAGATCATATCCCTGAAACGCGGCGTTCTTGACATCACATCCAGAAGCCGGAAGATGCTGTCCGGTACCAGACGCCCTGCTTTGATTTTTTCGTCCGCATGCAGCCTGTTAAACTGCTCCCCGGCTTCGCGGATCGTTGCTTTTTCTGTTTTCAGATCTGTTTCGATCAGTTCAAAATCAATATAAGATACCGTGCTGAGTATCAGACTGTCCACTTCATTAAAAGGATCCTGCGTCAGGTCAAGATCCCCACGCCAGTCAATATAGTCAAATATATTTGCCATTGCTTCTACCTTTCCGATGTTTCCTATTACGAATCCCGCTCTGATCAGCGGTCGTCAAATGCACTGCATAAATGCGTGTATTTTTCTCGTCGCCATAACAAGAAATCCGCAGCACACATATCGGCTATGTGGCTGCGGACTCTCTAAAACATGTTTTAAGTGTACGTTGTATACGCGGTACAAGGTTTCATCACGGTCAGTTTTTACGAAACTCCTTGGAATACATATTAACCAAGCTGCCGTAAGAACCTGTTACTTACACCAATGTTATCTGCATTATGGCAGACCACGTCATAAAAGTCAAGCTTTTTTCGTAAGCAGCGCCACACCTGAACTGGAACCGATTCTGTCGCATCCCGCATCCAGAAAAGCCTCGAAATCCTCTCTTGTACTGACACCACCTGCAGCCTTGATCCGGACTGCTTCTCCGATATGCTCCCTAAACAGCTTCACATCACCGAGCGTTGCGCCGCCGGTTCCGAAGCCTGTGGAAGTCTTGATATAATCTGCCCCTGCATTGGTCACAGCCTGACACATGGCGATCTTTTCTTCTTCCGTCAGATAGCAGGTTTCTACGATTACCTTTAAGATCCTGTTGCCACATTCCGCCTTCAGTGCTATGATTTCCTGTTCTACCTTATCATAATCACCGTTTTTCACATCGGAGATATTGATGACCATATCAATTTCCTGTGCGCCATCCTCAATTGCCTGTCTGGTCTCAGCCAGCTTTGCCGCGGTCACACTGTAGCCAAGTGGAAAACCGACTACGGTACAGATGTTTAACTTGCTGCCGTATCTATCGTGTACTCTCCTGACATAACACGGTGGAATGCAGACAGATGCTGTCCCGTAAGTCACTGCCTCGTCGCAGAGCTTATAAATATCTTCCAGTGTTGCGTATGGTTTCAGTTGTGTATGATCAATATGACTTAAAATTTCTTTTGTTTCCATTTGATTCCTTCCTTTCTGTGAATGATTACAGTCTACCATAGTTTTCATGAATAATCATTGAAAAAATTGTGAATATTTTCTAAAAAGCATAGAAATTTCCGTCAATTCATGTAATAATAAATTACAAATCTAATTTCAGTAGGTTTATTCTATACTTCTTTCCTTCTAAATTAAGTTTTGAAGCATCTTATACATTTTATCATGTACAGTTAAATGTTATAAAAAGAAACAAGAAAGGCGGTATTCTATGGAACATAACGTATTTTCAGATATCACACCGGATATTGTCAGACTGGCTGATCTCAGCAGGCAGGCAGGCATCATTGAGCAGGAACTGTTCACCAAATATGAAGTCAAACGTGGACTGCGTGATTTAAACGGAAAGGGAGTTCTTGCAGGACTGACAACGATTTCCGATGTACGTGCCAATAAAATTGTAAACGGAGAACAGGTTCCTACACACGGCGAACTGTTTTACAGAGGCTATAATGTAAAGGATCTGGTCAAAGGCTTTACCGCAGACGGTCGTTTCGGTTTTGAAGAAGTGGCCTATCTGCTTTTATTTGATGCCCTTCCGGATGCGGAGGAGCTTTCCAAATTTAAAGATCTGCTTGGCTTTTACCGTTCTCTGCCAACCAGCTTCGTCCGTGATATCATTATGAAAGCCCCAAGCCGCGATATGATGAATACACTGGCAAGAAGTGTCCTGACGCTCTATTCTTACGATGACAGGGCAGACGATACTTCCCTGGAAAATGTACTGCGCCAGAGCCTGCAGCTTATTTCCCTGTTTCCAATGCTTGCGATCTACGGTTATCAGGCATATGCACACTACCATGACGGCAAAAGCCTTTATATCCATCCGCCGATCGCTGAGCTTTCCACCGCAGAAAACATTCTGCATATTTTAAGACCGGACAGCTCCTATACCCCACTGGAAGCAAAGATACTGGATGTCGCCCTTGTTCTGCATATGGAGCACGGCGGTGGTAACAACTCCACCTTCACCACTCATGTTGTCACAAGCTCGCTGACAGATACTTACTCCGTTATCGCTGCTGCGATCGGTTCCTTGAAAGGCCCGAGACACGGTGGTGCCAATATCAAGGTCGTCCGTATGTTTGATGATATGATGCATGAAGTATCTGATTGGGAAAATGAAGACGAAGTCAGAGAATATCTTGCAAGACTGTTACATAAGGATGCCTTTGATCATGCAGGCCTGATCTACGGTCTTGGGCATGCGGTTTATTCCAAATCCGATCCAAGAGCTGTGATCTTCAAATCTTATGTGGAAAAACTGTCACAGGAAAAAGGACTGGAAAAAGAATTTGCACTCTACTCTCTTGTTGAACGTCTGGCACCTCAGGTCATTGAAGAAGAACGTCAGATGTACAAGGGTGTCAGCATCAATGTCGATTTCTATTCCGGCTTTGTTTATAAAATGCTCGGGCTCCCGGAGGAGCTGTACACACCGATCTTTGCCATGGCAAGAATTGTCGGCTGGTCAGCCCACCGCATGGAAGAGCTTGCCAACAACGGTAAGATCATCCGTCCGGCTTATAAGCCGATCCATGACGATATGCCTTACATACCGCTGGCAGACAGACCATAATGTATCGTAAAAAAGACTTCTTTGTGAATCCAAAATGAAACATTTACGGAACAAAGAAGTCTTTTTTATTTTGAAATTTAATACAATTTACATACCAAGGAATTTCTTCACAGCATCCTTCATTTCGTCCTTCTCACATACTGTCTTATGAAGAACTTCTGCTGAGCGGATCTCCTCGATCGCCTGTGGGATATCCACACCGGAGACCTTACACAGTTCATCAATGAGTGCAAAATCGGAAAGCTTGTCGTATTTACTGTCGATCGCATCCATAACAGAACGGGCAAATTTATAAGGGCTTGCTGTGCTGGCGATCACCGTTACTTTATCGTCACCTGTTTCCTTTACATATTTATCATAAGCCGCAGCTGCTACACCTGTATGAGTATCGATCACATAACCACAATCCTCATATAAAGATCTGATCTTCGCAAAACACTCTGCTTCTGTTGCATAACCGCCTCTGAAATCTGCAAGCTTTTCTTTCATAGCTGCATCAATCTCATATTTTCCGGTCTTGGAAAGACTTTCCATAAGTGCTGCATTCTTTTCGGCATCTTCTCCGGAGATCTTATAGATCAGTCTCTCCAGGTTAGATGAGATCAGAATATCCATGGACGGAGAACTTGTCAGGATAAACTCTCTGTTCCTGTCGTAAGTGCCTGTCTGGAAGAAATCGAATAAAACTTTATTATCATTAGAAGCACAGATCAGTTTATCGATCGGAACACCCATATTCTTTGCATAGTATGCTGCCAGAATATTACCAAAGTTGCCTGTCGGTACCACAACATTCATCTTCTGTCCGTCCGTCAGCTTACCCTGTCCGTATAATGCTGCATAAGCATATACATAATACACGATCTGTGGCACAAGACGACCGATATTGATTGAGTTAGCAGATGAGAACTGATAGCCTTTTGCATCCATTTCTTTAGCCAGCTCTGTATCACCGAACAGCTTCTTCACACCTGTCTGCGCATCATCAAAATTACCATGGATGCCAACAACATGTGTGTTTTTACCCTTCTGTGTAACCATCTGCTTTTCCTGTACAGGACTGACACCGTTCTTCGGATAGAATACGATGATCTTAGTGCCTTCTACATCGGCAAAGCCTGCAAGTGCAGCCTTACCTGTATCGCCGCTTGTCGCTGTCAGGATAACGATCTCGTTCTTTACCTGATTCTTCTTAGCACTGCATGTCATAAGATGCGGCAGGATTGACAATGCCATATCCTTGAATGCGATCGTTGCACCGTGAAACAGCTCCAGATAATAAGCACCATCCGCATAAGCAAGCGGTGCAATGACATCTGTATCAAATTTCTTATCATATGCTTTATTGATACAGCCTTTCAGTTCGTCTTCCGTGAAGTCTGTCAGATACAGCTTCATTACTTCATATGCAACTTCCTGATAGGTCATTTTGGACAGCTCTTTCATAGATACTTCCAGCGTTGGAATATGATCCGGTACAAATAATCCGCCATCTTCCGCAAGTCCTTTCAGGATCGCCTGTGATGCGGTTACGGGTGTCGTATGACTTCTTGTGCTTTTGTATAATACTTCCATGCCTCTACCTCAATATCATAAGATTGAAAGTGTCAAACCACTTTCTGCGCTATTATAGCATACTAATGAGGATACCGCAAGAACTGTACCTATTTATAAAACCGATGTCCGCCATGTTCTGTCATAAAAGTCAGCTTACTTTCAAACCAGCCTCTTTTTTCCGGGGTTGTTTTTCCCGCCGCCACAAAATACAATGCGCCGTTTGTTACATCGCCGTCTTGAAGAGCTGCCAGTACTGCTTCTTTTGTCTGCCCGGAAATGCTGACACTGTTATATCTGCCATCTCCTACCGGTGAAAATTGATACTGCCCGCCGGATTCCTGAAAGACAACACCGGCGACCGTATCCGGAAATTTAGGACTGCTGACCCGGTTTAAAATCACCTCTGCCACCATCTCTTTACCGGCTGCATCTTCGCCCCCGGCTTCTGCCTGTACGATCCTGCATAAAATTTCATATTCATCCGCACCCAGGAAAGCTGCTTCCTCTTTTTCCAATATATACGGTTTCAGCTTCGGTACTTCTGAAGTGGATGTTACAATCGTTTTCTCAATATGAAAAGCCTGTTCATAGTTCTCTTTTGTCTGAAAGATCTGATCAGGCTTCAGCATCCGGCAAAACAGCAGCATAAGCCCGATCCCAAAGAGCAGCATAAACAGCAGTCTGCTCTTTGTATATTTTTCATACATTTAAAATCTCCTCTCTTCCTGTCAACATTTTTGTAACAGTTGTCATGTTTTGTTCACATCTCATTCATTAGTCTATACAGGCTTTTCCAAAAATATTTCAAAAATTGTAATTTCAGCCGTTCTTTGCTATAGTAAAATTATGAAAAAGTTAGTCGGTGTTTATGAAACAACTAAAAAAGACGGTAGCGTTTATTATCGCAGTTCCGTCACATATAAAGGGCGTCATATCAGCCTCGGAAGCCATGAAAATGCGCAATCCGCCCATCTTGCCTACAGACTGGCTCTGTCTGTTTTAGAGCCGGGCTCTCCGATCACGATTGAGACACTGTCGCAGCTTTACCGGACAGAATCTGCTTCTTTGGAAAAAAGCAAAAAAAATATCGCAAAATTCGACAGCCTGCCCTTTGAAAAAGCGGTTTGTCTGTTGAATTTCCGCGATAACGGGATTTATTTTTCTTCCCCTATTTATTTAAAAAAGAGTTTTTTCTATTATTATCTGACTCCGGAGATCACACTTCTGTTTGATAAGGAAGATCTGTTTTTTTACAGTTCACATCGTATCATGAAACGCGGTGGTCATCTGTTCGTGGCAGAATACGGAATGCAGACATCTGTCCTGTCCCGCTACGGAATCCGCAGCTATGCTGTAAAGGACAGAGATTACCGCTTCCTGAACGGAGATGCAAATGATCTGCGATACTCCAATATTGAGATCATCAATCGTTATTTTGGCGTTTTCCGGAGCGGAACGCTCGGAAGCTATACCTATCAGGTAAAAATTCATATCAACGGCGATCTGCAGGTCGGTACTTATAAAGACGAAAAAACAGCAGCCATTGTCTATAACAAAGCTGCTGATTTCTGTCACCAATATGGAATTGTCAAAAACTTTCCGGTCAACTACATTGAGGAATTATCTGCCAGAGAATATGCTGATATTTATTCCTCGATCACACTTCCGGCTCGTTTTATACAGTATTTTACTTCTGGGTATAATCCACAAAGCTGATATCGAGTCTGGCATCTTTTACGATTCCATCTATTTTGGCATCGGTATCATACTGCCACATCGTAAAGGTATATGGATAATCCGGTTTGTCCCCATCCTGTGACAGCCATATATCATACTTTCCAAGCTGCGTCAGATCGATCTTACGGAGCAGCCAGTATTTATTGCCGTTTACAACCGGCATCAGACCTGCTTCCGCGATCCTGGCACAAAATGCATTGGTGATCGCCGTGATGTCCGTCTTTTTTACATTGTCCACTCTGGACGTATCATTTGTCACCGATCCAAGCCTGCATGCCACCGGGTAATCGATCCCGATCATGGCAACATTGTCGATCACAGTCTGTGCTTCCTGCTGTGCTTCTTCCACAGAGATCGCCTGTGATTCAAAATATACCCCTACATGCAGTCCCGCCGCCTTGGCATCCGCTATATAATCATAGCAGTTATTGTCCAGTGTTATATTACCACTCTGATAACCACGATATCCGATCCTGACCATCACAAAGTCAACACCTGCATTTTTCAGTGCTGTAAAATTGATCATTCCGTCATTTTCATCCACATCCACACCCATAAAAGAAGTTTTACTGCCATTTGCATAATACTTCATAACAGGCTCTTCATATACAAAACCTGTATCTGCATAGGTATTTTTTGCCAGATAGGCATTGATCATGATCCACTGCTGGGTGCCATCCGGTCTGACCACTTTTGTTTTCGTGCCACCCTGGGATAGATCTTCCTCTTTCTCCTTCTGTTCTTCTTTCTTTTGCAGCTCCTGCGCATTTTTCTCATATAGGCTGCTTTTATCCGCCACGGTATTGGAAGAAACCGGTGTATCCGTCTTATACATATCCCAGAAATCAAGCTGATCCGAGGTCAGCGTCGATTCTCCCACACCAAGCTCCTCCAGCAGCTGTTCATTTTTAGAGGCCGAATCACTTGTCAGCACATCGTTTTGAGAAACGGCAGAAGCCATCCGCGGCGTTTTCGGACGGTTTGCCAGAACAACCGCACAAACGATCACTGTCACCCCTAAAAGTGCCAGTACCGTATATAAAATTGCTTTTCCGTATTTGTTTTCATATCCGTAATCTTCAAAATCGTCTGTCAGCTTCATTTTTCTTCCTTCATCTGCATTTTATCAGGCTGTTTTTTATCCAGTACAGTTTATCACACTACTCTTTATTATACAAAACAAATTTCTCATGCTATAATGTGGAAAATGACATCTGATCAAGATGCTTCTTACAAACATTTTATCACAGAGAGGATTTCCCATGCAGTATTTATTTCATAAAAAAAGAACTTACTTTCCCATTTTGTCACTGTCCGTTCTGTTTCTGCTGCTTTTATCAGGCTGCGGCAGGCAACAGGAATATACACAGTCCGGCTTTTATTTTGATACGGTGATCAGTCTGTCCGTCTATGACAAGGATGCGGATCATGCAAAGGAAGTCCTGGATGGTGCACTGCAGCTTTGTGAAACTTATGATGATCTGCTGAACGAATCCAAAGAAGGCAGTGACATTTACCGGATCAACCATGCGCAGGGAGACTATACAAGCGTATCTTCCGAAACCGTTTCCCTGCTTTACACCGCTCTGCAGTACTGCGCCGTTTCAGATGGTCATCTGGATATCACGATTGCACCCGTCAAAGCACTCTGGTCCTTCGATCCCGACTCCGGGAATTCCTATGTGCCCGCTTCCTCCACGATCGAACAGGCACTTACCCATGTCGATTATCATATGGTGGAGATCGATGGCAATAAAGTAAGACTCTCCGATCCTGATGCGGGGATCGATCTTGGTTTTATCGCAAAAGGCTATATCGCCGACCAGTTGAAAGCCTATCTTTTGTCCCAGCATATTGAAAGCGGCATTATCAATTTAGGCGGAAACGTCCTGACGATCGGTCAGAAACCGGATGGATCAGCCTTCACAGTCGGCATTCAGGAGCCTTTTGCTAAGCAGGGAAAAAGCATTACGACCGTTTCCGCCGCAGACAGCAAAGGCGATACCTTTGCCTCCGTTGTCACAACCGGTATTTATGAACGCTATTTTGAACTGAATGGAGAAATCTATCATCATATTCTGGATGCAAAAACAGGTTATCCTATTCGGAATAACCTGTCCAGCGTCACAATATTAACGGATTCCTCCGTGCAGGCAGATGCCCTGAGCACGACCTGCATGATCCTCGGCCTTGATGATGCAAGAGAGCTGATCTCCTCCTTAAACGGAGAAGCGCAGGCAATCTTCATCACAAATGACGGCGAGATCATTGATACCCGAAACTAAGCCTCCAAAAAAGCTTTGTATCCGCATTTGGCTTCATAAAGATCTGCTTTGGAAGTTGCTTCATGCGGTGCATGCATATTCAGTACCGGAACACCACAGTCGATGACATTCATGCCATACAGAGATAAGATATAAGCGATCGTTCCGCCGCCGCCTAAATCTACTTTACCAAGCTCTGCTGTCTGGAATGTGACCCCTGCATCATCCATTACCTTGCGGATAAAGCCAAGGTATTCCGCATTCGCATCATTGGAACCGGATTTTCCTCTGGCACCGGTAAATTTGTTAAATACCATTCCATGTCCCAGATAAGCCACATTTTTCTTATCAAAACTTGCTGCATAGGTCGGATCGAATGCAGAACTGACATCAGAGGAAAGCATTCTGGAATTTGCCAGACATCTTCTGAGTATCAGATCGTTGTAAGCTCCAGTAGTAAGTGCCAAAAGCTCTGCAACGGCATTTTCAAAAAATCTGGACTGCATACCTGTTGCACCGACACTTCCGATTTCTTCTTTATCCACTAAAATGCAGCAGCCTGTCCGTTTGAGATCCTGCACCTCCAGTATTGCCTCCAGAGAACTGAATGCACAGACTCTGTCGTCCTGTCCGTAGCCAAGCACCATACTTCTGTCAAGTCCTGCTTCTCTTGCTTCTCCCGCCGGAACAATTTCAAGCTCAGCGGAAAGGAAATCCTTTTCTTCAATTCCATACTGCTCTTTTAAAAGTTTCAGCGTAAATGCCTGTACTTTTTCCTTTTTCTCATCGTCCTTTACATCCTGCAGCGGACGGTTTCCGATGATGATATCCAGCGCTTCTCCCTCGATTACCTTGGAAGCCTTCTTTTCCAGCTGTTCAGCAGCCAGATGCACCAGAAGATCGGATATGAAAAAGACCGGATCGTCTTCTTTTTCACCGATATTGATAACGACCTTTTCTCCGTTTTTCTTGACAACAACGCCATGTATGGCAAGCGGGATCGTCACCCACTGATATTTTTTGATACCGCCGTAATAATGGGTATCCAGGAATGCAAAATCACCATCCTCGTATAATGGATTCTGCTTTACATCCAGTCTCGGAGAATCGATATGTGCCCCCAAAATGTTCATTCCGTTTTCCAGAGGCTCACTGCCGACCTGGAACAGAATGACGGCCTTTTCCATATTGACTGCATATACTTTATCACCCGGCTTACAGGTCTTTCCTTCTTTGATCAGTTCGGAAAGTTCTTTATATCCCGCTTCTTTTGCGCGTTCCACGATCTGTTTTACACATTCCCGTTCTGTTTTTCCGTGATTTAAAAATGCACGATATGCTTTGCTTAAAGCATCGACTTCTTCCAGTTGTGTTTTCGTGTATTTTTCCCATGCATTTTCTGTTTTCATAATAACTCCTTCCTCCTGCCATCTGTCATTTCAATATCAGTATACCCAAATGAATGACAAAATTTACTTTTGACATTCATTTCATAATGTCCGGGGCAAAAGCCCGGGCTTTGATGCTCATATCGGGGCGGGTCCCAAGGTCTTTCAACCACTTATGAGCAAGCTCATGTGGTTTTAGACCTTTTGACCCTGGCATCATTATATTTTTATTCATGTTTTACGATCGATTTCTTCGGGCACTTCTCCATACAAATACCGCAGCCCTTACATTTATCCTGATCGATCGTTGATAAAAAGCTGTCGATCGTCACCGCCTCATTCGGACAGTTCTTCGCACATAAGCTGCAACCGATACAGCCCACGCTGCAGCCCTTCATGACAACCGGACCTTTGTCCTTGGAATGGCAGGCAACCACATATGTGGCATCATATGGGATCAGGTCGATCAGATGCTTCGGACAGGCAGCCACACATTTGCCACATGCCTTACAAGCCTCTTTATCGACTACCGCAACACCGTTTACCACATGGATCGCATCAAACGGACAAGCCTTGACACAGCTTCCGTAACCGAGACAGCCATAGTTACAGGTCTTCGGACCTCCGTTCGGTACAAAGGAAAGCATATTACAGTCCTGTGCGCCTGTGTATTCGTAGTCCACCTTTGTCTTATCACAATCGCCCTGACAATGGACAAAAGCAACCATACGTCTGGATTCTCCGACCGAAACGCCCATGATCTCACCGATCTTTTTACCGACCGGTTCACCGCCGACCGGACAGGCATTGACCGGGGCTTCTCCCTTTGTGATCGCAGCAGCAAGTCCGGAACAGCCCGGATAGCCGCAGCCACCACAGTTATTACCGGGAAGGGCAGCCAGTACCGCTTCTTCCCTTTCATCTACATCTACTTTAAATTTAATACCGGCAATGCCAAGAAACAGGCCGATCAGAAGACCTACCACACCAATAATGCCGGTTGCGATCAAAATTCCTACAAAGCTCATAGAAAACACCTCCTATAATAAGCCTGAAAAACCGCAGAAGGCAATTGCCATAAGCCCTGCAGTGATCAGAACGATCGGCATTCCCTGAAACGGCTTCGGAATATCGTTGTATTCCATTTTTTCACGAATACCTGCAAGTATCACAATAGAGATCGTAAAACCGGCCGCTGTTGCAAAACCGTTTACTACGCTGGCAAGAATGGAATAAGATTTCTGCACATTGGTAAGTGCCACACCAAGTACTGCACAGTTTGTTGTGATCAGTGGCAGATATACGCCAAGTGATTCATACAGACTTACCATATATTTCTTTAAAAACATTTCCACGAACTGCACCAGCGCCGCAATCACTAAAATAAACACGATCGTCTTTAAATATGTGATGTTAAGCGGTGTCAGCACAAACTGATAGATCAGCGCTGCCACAAAGGAAGCAAGTGTGATAACAAAGATGACCGCTGTTCCCATACCTGCTGCGGTCTTTACCTTTTTGGAAACACCAAGGAACGGACAAAGACCTAAAAACTGACTCAGGACAACGTTATTGACAAGTGCCGATCCGATGGCAATGATAAGTAAATTAGTCATTTGTCTTTTCCTCCTTTTCTACTGCTTTTGTATCATAGAAAGCCGGCTCCTTGCAGCTTTCTGCGCAGGATGCACAGTCATGTCCGCATCCGCTGCCGATCTTGCTCATATCCTTACCCTTCTTTTCACCGTTTATCTTGACCTGATTCTGGATCGCGGTCAGCATGGCAAGGACAAAGAATGCACCGGGTGCCATAATAAAGATGCTTACCGGTACATAACCGGAAGGCATGACTGTCATCCCAAAGATCTGGCCAGCTCCGAGGAGCTCACGTACTGCACCGATCATCGTCAGGGCAATGGTAAAACCAAGTCCCATGCCAATACCGTCAAACAATGACGGCAGAACCGGATTTTTGGAAGCATATGCCTCTGCACGTCCTAAAATGATACAGTTTACTACGATCAATGGGATATAAATACCAAGTGCATCATACAGGGACGGTAAAAAGCCCTCCAATAAAAGCTCCATTACTGTTACAAACGATGCAATGATCACAATAAATGCCGGAATACGGACTTTGTCCGGTATTACCTTACGGAGCAGGGAAATAAATGCGTTGCTCAAGGCTAACACCACCATTGTGGTAAGTCCCATGCCCAGTCCGTTTTTTGCGGATGTTGTGACCGCCAGTGTCGGGCACATACCGAGTGTCAGAACAAAGGTGGGATTTTCTTTTACGATTCCGTTATATAATCGTTCTGCGATCTTATTCATTTGCCGCACCTCCTTCTGTCATATTTAATTTTTTCTGAAAACAGAGCAGCCCTGCGTTCACACCGTTGACAACCGCATTGGTCGTGATCGTTGCCCCGGAGATCGCATCGATCTGATCATCCGATGCCGCGCCTGTCTTGGTATAGCTGAATTGCTCTACCTGCTTGCCTGCAAACTGCGGAACAAGCACCTCTCCCGCACGCATACCGAGACCTGCTGTTTCGGAAATGCTCAAAAGAGAAATACCGTTTAAAGTACCGTCATCTGCAACACCCATAGTAAACTGGATATCGCCGCCATAGCCTTCATGGTCTGTTACCGTAATGACATAGCCAAGTACACTGCCATCACCGGAAAGTGCCTGCGCTACACCATCAATGGAAGCATCAAATCCATTCTCTTTGACAAAGGCAGTCAGCGCATCCGGAGAATATGCTTCCTCCGTCAGTTCCGTGAAATCTTCTGCCGCTTCAAATACATTCTGATAAGCCTCGTTTTTTGCTTTCTGTTCCTGCTGTGCGATCGGCTCTTTTGTCACTTCATACACAAGTCCGAGTGCAGCACCGCTGATCAGCGTGATCAGAAATAAGATCATTGCATCTTTCATCATCTGCTTCATGCCTTTTCACCTCCTCTTCCAAACGGTTTTGGAAATGATATTTTTTCGATCAGAGGGACAAGCAGATTGCCCAGAATGATCGCGTAGGATACACCCTCTGCACTGGCACCGAATACACGGAACAAACCGGTCAGAATGCCAAGCAATACGCCGTATAGGTACTGTCCCTTCTTTGTAATGGGACGCGTTACATAGTCGGTCGCCATAAAGAAGGCACCGAGCATCAGACCACCGCCAGCCAGATTGCCTGCAATATAATCAAAATCGATTCCTCTGCCTGAAAACAGACATAAGAAGATTACAAATGTTACAATATATGTACCGGGAATCCGCAGATCAATGATACCAAGCAAAAGCAGGAAGCACGCACCTGCCACAATGGCGATCATGCTTGTTTCACCGATCGTACCGGCTGTTTTTCCGATCACCATATTGTAAATGTTCACGCTTTCACCTGCTTTTAAACTGGCAAGCGGTGTTGCACCGGAATATGTATCCGTGTCAAAATTCGTCATAATAGACGTAAATGAGATCAGCAAAAAGCATCTGGCAGCCAACGCCGGATTCATAAAATTCTGTCCGAGTCCACCGAATAACATCTTCACAACAATGATGGCAAACAGACCACCGATCACACCGATCCACCACGGTGCACGCGGCGGCAGATTCAGCGCCAGTAAAAGACCTGTCACAACTGCGGACAGATCCGTAATTGTATTATCCTTTTTACAGATCAGATCAAAAATCCATTCACCAAGCACAGTCGATGCGATCGTTACTAAGATCAGCACAAGTGCATGCAGTCCGAAATTCCAGATACCGAAGATCGTGGTCGGTAAAAGCGCAATGATAACGCAGAGCATGATCATCTGTGTTGATATATGCATACGAATGTGTGGATTGGATGAAACTTTTCTTAATTCGTTCATATTTGCATCCTCCTATTTCTTTTTCCTGTCGGCCAGAATCATCTTACGCATGGATTTGATCTCCTGGGTAAGAGGCCGTTTTGCAGGGCAGATAAAGCTGCAGCAGCCACATTCACAGCATTCCATACCATTCATTTTCACAAAGCTCTCTTTATCTCCATGTTCTGCGGCTTTTGCCAGTCTGCTTGGCACCACTCTGCCCGGACAGACCTCCACACACATACCGCAGTTGATACAAGGCCCTGTCTTTGCCGCTGAAACATCATCCTTTGTCAGGCAAAGAAGTGCAGATGCGGTTTTCGTTGTCGGTACATCCAGATCAAAAATACCAAAGCCCATCATCGGACCGCCGGAAATGATCTTTGCCGGTTCCTGTTTAAAGCCGCCCGCTTCTTCGATCAGTTCGTGATAATTGGTACCGATGCGGACACGGAAATTACAAGGATCAGTGATCGCATCTCCCGTTACGGTTACGATCCTGTACATCAATGGTTTATTTTCCAGTACTGCTGCGCCGATCGCACAGACTGTATCTACATTATTCACAATACAGCCTACATCCGATGGTAGCATATCGCAGTTGATCGCACGCCCTGTAGATGCATAGATCAGCTGTCTTTCTGAGCCCTGCGGATATTTTGTCTTTAATGCTTTGATAAGGATTCTGTCATCATCCCTTGTCAGCTCTTTCATCTTCTCGATGCAATCCGGCTTGTTATTCTCGATCGCGATAATGCCCTTTGCATTGTCAAACAGCGCAAGCTCGCAGCGCAGACCGTCGATCACCTTCTGCGGTTCTTCTATCATACGCCTGTAGTCCGATGTCAGATACGGCTCGCATTCCGCTCCGTTTACGATCACATAATCGATCTTGTCAGGTTCCTTCGGGGAAAGTTTGACATGCGCCGGGAAGCCTGCACCGCCCATACCGACAACACCGGCCTTCTGTATTTTCTGTATGATTTCTTCTTTTGTATGATCGGCAAGCGGCTTACAGGCTCCGTAGTCCACTTCCTCATACTGTCCGTCATTTTCGATCACGACAGACATCACATTGTCTCCGACAACTGTCCGGTGCGGCTCGATTGCCTTGACCGTTCCGGACACTGTTGCATAGACCGGTGCGGAAACAAAACCGCCCGCCTCTGCGATCAACTGACCGGTCAGCACGTGATCTCCTTTTTTTACAACCGGCTTTGCGGGTGCTCCGATATGCTGCGAAAGCGGATATACCAGATCTCCCTTTGGTAAGATATCACGGATTGGCTTATCCTTGCTCAGATCCTTTCCGTCATAAGGATGGATGCCACCGTTAAAGGTTAATTTACCTCCCATAAACTGCCCTTCTTTCTGTTTCCGGCTTTCTGCCGGAAGATAATTTACTATCAATAACTATACTATTTTTTAGGACAAATTGCTACATGTTTTCTGTTTTTTATGCTATACTTTATAAGATGTGTATGAACACAACAGACCTTTCACATCAGCATACCAATACAAGAAAACAGACGTTTCCGGCTTGCCTTTTTGGTACGGAAACAACTGCTTTTAAGAAAGGAAACCATTATGAAAACAGTCAGTTCTCTGCTTTCCCCAAGGCTCTGTTCTTATCCTCTTTCCCTGATCGGTCATTTAGAGGATATTTTATTTGTTGATATAGAAACAACCGGCTTTACCGCACGCAGTTCCTGTCTTTATCTGATCGGTGCTATTTATTTTGAAAAAGACCAGATCCATCTGATGCAGTTTTTTGCCGAGAAAAAAGAGGAAGAAGTCGATGTACTGAAAGCATTTCTTAGTTTATGCCAGAGTCATTCCATTCTGGTGCATTATAACGGAAATAATTTCGACATTCCGTATATGAAGCAGAAATGTGCGCAATATCATCTGCGGGAGCCCTTTTCTCATATGACAGGCGTGGATATTTACAAGCGGATCATGCCCTATAAAAAGCTGCTCGGGCTGGAAAATGTCAAGCAAAAGACCGTGGAACAGTTTATGGGCATCAAGCGCGACGACCAGTACAATGGTGGTGAACTCATCCAGATTTATGAGGACTATGTCAAAGCTCCGCTTCCATCCGATCTTGATCTTCTGCTGTTACATAACGCAGATGACATGAAGGGTATGTTTTCCATTCTCCCTGTGCTGACTTATTCGGATATGTTCACCCATCCTTTTAAGGTAGTGAAGGTACAGTCCAATAAATATGAAGATATGAATGGAGACACACAGACAGAAGTGCTGATGAAGATCCGTTTTCCGTTTCTGTTCCCAAAACAAATTACTTTTACGGGAAACGGTTGCAGATTCCGGGCGGAAGAAAATGAAGGTTACCTGAAAGTACCTGTTGTATATGGCAGCATGAAATATTTCTACAGCAATTATAAAGAGTACTACTATCTGCCCGCTGAAGACACAGCCATGCACAAATCAGTGGCAGCCTTTGTGGATCCGCAGTTCCGCGAGCCCGCCAAGGCAAGTACCTGCTATACCAGAAAAGAAGGGGCTTTCCTGCCACAGTGGGATATCATATTCAGTCCTGTTTTTAAAGCAGAATACGGAGACAAGCTCTGTTACTTTGAACTGACGGAAGCGATCAAACGCTCTCCCGCAGAATTTGGCAAATACGCCTATCATATCCTGGATATGCTTGTACATGGATTTGCAAAATAACCCTGAAATAAGCATAAAGAAAAACAAGTGGCCATTATGTACCACTTGTTTTTCTTTCCTATTCTTTCATGCTTATTTATTTTTTCCATAAAAAAACGAATTCATCCGGTAATATCCCATATCTTTATACTGAATGATCTGCTCTGTACTTCCGATAAACAGACAGCCTTCCGGTATCAGTGACTTGCTGAACTTCGCAAACACTTCTTCTTTCGCTTCTTCCGTAAAATAGATCAGCACATTTCTGCATACGATCATATGACAGTGCGTCGGATACTCATCCTTCAGCAGATTATGCTGCTTAAATTCCACACAATCCTTGATTTCCTGTGCAATCTGATAAGAAGCTCCAACCTTTGTGAAAAAACGTCTTTTCAGATCTTCCGGAACAGCTGCAATGCTCTTTTCTGTATACAATCCAATCTTTGCCTTTTCAATTACCTGCTTATCAATATCCGTTGCTATAATATGGATATGGGAAAGCGGTAAATGTCTGGAAAGAGCCATGACGAGTGAATACGGCTCATCACCTGTGGAGCAGGCCGCACTCCAGATTTTCAAATCCTTTCCAAACCGGTTTATCAGACCAGGGATCACTTCCTTGTCCAAAAGCTCCCATTGATCCGGATTGCGGTAAAATTCAGAAACGTTGATCGTCAGATAGTTGACAAATTCTTCAAAACGTTTGGCATCTGTCTGCAGACATTTTACATAATTTTCATAACCGGAAACACCGTTTTTTGCGATCAAGGTATCAATTCTACGCTTCATCTGCTTTTCTTTATATGCATTTAAATCTATTTTTGTCAGTTTATATACTTCTTTTTTAAAATACTCATAGTCATATACCATCGTCTTCACTCCACACAAAGGAAAAACAGACTGCATGAAAACATGCAGCCTGTTAATTATATCATTCTGTTTTACAGCGCTTATTCTTCTTTTTCTGCTGCGATAACTGCATCAATGTCAACAGATACAACATCTGCATCTTCCTCAGGCTCTTCTGCTTTTTCTTCCGGCTGAGGAGCTGTTAAAGCTTTAATGCTTAAGCTGATCTTCTTATCTTCTGCATTAAAATCAACAACCTTAGCTGTTACTTCCTGTCCAACCTGTAATACATCTGAAGGTTTTTCAATATGATCCTTAGAGATCTGAGAAACATGTAACAGAGCATCTACACCCGGCTCAAGCTCTACGAAAGCACCGAAGTCTGTCATTCTTGCAACTTTACCCGTCACAACATTGCCTACTGCATATTTGCTTTCAGCATCTTTCCATGGATTTGTATCATCAAATTTCAGGCTGAGTGCAATCTTTGTTCCATCGATATCTTTGATCAGAGCCTTTACATGATCTCCAACCTTAAATACTTTCTTAGGATTCTCAACATGTCCCCATGACATTTCTGAAATATGAAGAAGTCCGTCTGCACCGCCAAGATCGATAAATACACCGAAATCAGTTACATTTTTAACTGTTCCTTCTACTACATCACCTACATGGATCTTTTCAAAGAGTTCCTTCTGTGCTTCCAGCTTCTTAGCTACCATAAGCTGCTTGCGGTCACCGATGTAACGGCGTCTCTTCGGATTGTATTCGCTGATCACGAACTCAATTTCCTGACCTGCATATTTTGTCAGATCTTTTTCATATACATTGGAAACAAGGCTTGCAGGGATGAAGATTCTTACTTCATCAACAACAACGCTTAAACCACCGTCCAGCACCTGTGTTACTTTTGCCTTTAATACTTCCTTATTATTGTAAGCTTCTTCAATTCTCTTATTACCCTTTTCAAGAGCCAGTCTCTTGTAGGAAAGGATCACCTGTCCTTCTCCATCATTTACTTTAACAACTTTAACTTCCATCTTGTCGCCAGGCTTCAGTACTGTTGTCAGGTCAACATTTGGTTCGTTTGTGTATTCGCTTCTTGTAAGAATACCGTCTGACTTGTATCCGATATTTAAGATCGCTTCATCAGCTTTTACATCGATTACTGTACCCTCGACTACCTCTCCGTTATGAATTGTTTTAAATGATTCGTCTAACATTTGTTCAAAAGTTAATTCTGACATAATTTTGAACCTCCTCAATTATATTATTCGGGGTAGACGCCCCAGCGGTAATTCCCACCAGTTTCGCTGATTTAGGTATTTCTAAATGCAAGTCGTCCAGTGTTTGTATAAAATAAGTGCGCTCACATTCCTTCTGACAGATTTCGTAAAGCTTACGGGTATTGGAGCTGTGAGTACCGCCTATCACTATCATTATATCAACACGCTGTGCAATTTCACGGGCTTCCTTCTGCCGGACTTCCGTTGCATTACAAATCGTGTTCACAACAATTACATCATAACCTTTTTTCTGAAAAATTTCAACTAAATCTTGAAATTTATTGTAGTTAAATGTCGTCTGCGACACAATACAAAGTTTTTCTTCCGGATCAGCTTTGAATTTTTCTGCTTCCTCCATGGATTCGATCACAACAGGCTCCGTCAGACTCCAGCCGCAGATTCCTTCCACCTCAGGATGATTTCTGTTCCCAATGATAATGATCCGTCGTCCGGCTGCACTTTCTTTTTCAACTATCCGGTGTATTTTTTTCACAAACGGACAGGTGGCATCCACACAGCGCAGTCCCTTTTCTGCAATTGCATCATTGATCCTGCGTTCTACACCGTGGGAACGGATCACAACCGTTCCTTCCGTCAGTGCATTCAGTTCTGTCTCGTTTCCGAGCACTTTCACACCCTTCTGCTCCAGATCCCGCACGACCTCTTCATTATGGATGATCGGTCCATAGGTGTAGATCTTTCCGCGCGTTCCGGTCTGCTCATAAACCGTATCCACCGCACGTTTTACACCAAAGCAGAAACCGGCTGATTTTGCAAGTATTACTTCCATATAAAATCTTACCGACAAGTCCTTTCTTTTCTATTCTGATCTTATCCGGATCCATTTGTATCCTGCTAAAGATCAATCCTTATGGATCAGCTTACAGATCGCATCCACAACCTGTCCGATCGACATATCCGAAGAATCCAGAAGCTGTGCATCCGCTGCCTGTCTGAGAGGTGCATGTTCTCTTGTCATATCTCTGTGATCACGCTCTTTGATCTCTGTCTCGATCTGATCGAGGTCACAGCTTTCACCCTTTGCAGCCAGTTCTTTATATCTTCTTTGGGCACGGACTCTGGACGATGCTGTCAGATATACTTTGACATCCGCATTCGGCAGCACACAGGTACCGATATCTCTGCCATCCATGATCACATCATTTTCGTCCGCAAGCTTTTGCTGCAGATGCAGAAGTCTTGCACGCACCTGCGGATTTGCACTGCTGACGGATGCCATGGCACTGACCTGCGGGGTACGGATCAGTCCGTTTACGTTTTCACCGTTTAACAGAACGATCTGTTCTCCGTTTACATATTGAATGGAGATATCGGCAGTTTCACTTGCCTTTGCAATTGCCTCCGCATCCTTTATATCCACATTGCTTCTGATCATATGAAGCGCCATGGCACGATACATCGCGCCTGTATCCACGTAAATAAATCCTTTGTTTTTTGCAACCTGTCTTGCGATCGTGCTTTTGCCCGCTCCCGCAGGTCCGTCGATTGCTACCTGATAACTCATCGTTTTTCTCCTTTTCTTATATCTGTTCTGTATTCTGATTTCCTGCAATATAGGCAGTTGACCATGCGATCTGCAGATTAAAACCGCCTGTCAGCGCATCTACATCCATACATTCTCCTGCCAGGTACAGACCTTTGACACGTTTGGATTCCATTGTAGACGGATTGATCTCCTTGACCGAAATCCCCCCCTGCGTAATGATCGCTTCTTTAAAATCCGATGTGCCCGTGATCGTCAGAGGTACCGCTTTCAATGTCTGCACCAGCTTCAGACGCTGTTCTTTTGTCAGGGCATCTCCCTTTTCATAAGGTGAAATCTCTGCCAGCGCCAGAATTTGTGGCAGAAGCCTTGCCGGCAATAATCCTGCCAGCGCATTACCGATCTGTTTGTGCAGATTTTCGGACAGATCACGCAGAAGTCTTTTGTCCAGCTGCTGTGGCGAAAGCGCCGGTTTCAGATCAATATACAGCTGCATCGGCTGTTTTTGCAGTTTCTTTACAATCCGGCTGCTGGCACTTAAGATCAGCGGGCCACTTACCCCATAATGGGTAAACAGCATCTCCCCAAAGTCCTGATACAGCTTTTTCTTTCCATTGCAGATCGTAACCTCTACATTTTTCAGTGCCAGCCCCATCAGTTCATGGCACCATGTCTCCTGTATCTTTAAAGGGACAAGTGCCGGATATAATTCTGTCACCTTGTGTCCCACAGCCTGCGCCATTGTAAGCCCGCTTCCGTTTGCACCGGTCAGCGGATAGGATACGCCGCCTGTTGCAAGTACTACCCTGTCAGCCTTTTCTTTTTTTCCGTCCTGCAGGATAATACCCAGACATTTTTTTGTCGGTTCTTTTTTCGGATCGAGAAGCTCCTGCCCGGGCAGATCTTCTGTCCATAACGCCTTTACGGGACTGTTCAGACAAATATTTACCGAAAGACGCCTCAGTTCATATTCCAGTGCCCGGATGATATCCGAAGAGTGGTCACTTTGTGGAAACACCCTGTTTCCGCGCTCCACCTTCAGTCTGACTCCAAGCTGTTCAAAAAAAGACATACAATCCTGTGCATTAAAATCATAAAATGCACTGTACAGGAATTTAGGATTGGAGATCACATTAGCCAAAAGCTGTTCCGACGTTGCATCATTGGTGACATTACATCTGCCCTTTCCTGTGATAAAAAGCTTTTTTCCCAGTTTTTCATTCTGTTCATATAAGGTGACGGCCTGACCGTTTCTTGCGGCAAAAACCGCAGCCATCATGCCCGCAGCACCGCCGCCTATCACAATCGTCTTATTCATGAGAATCCTTTACAAGTGCATTTCCCTGCACCGGTTTATTATCAATATAATCAATTTCATCATTCAGATAAACCTGATAATTTGCCCACACTTCCTCTAAATCTTTCAGGTTTTTGCTTGCCTGCTCCGGTGCTTTGACACAGAGCGCAACAACCAATGCATTGATCACGCTCAGCGGTGCGACAAGAGAATCCACAATAGATACCATGTCACTTCTTGCCAGCAGATTACAGGACGAATACAGATTCATCGGAGAATGCACGCTGTCTGTGATCGTAATGACTTTTGCATTCCTGTCATTTGCAAATTCCATTGCTTTCAGAGTCCGCATAGAGTAACGCGGGAAGCTGATCCCGATTACAACATCCTCATCACTGACACGGATCATCTGTTCAAACAGCTCTGTTGTCGAGGTTGTTTTCAGCTGCATGACATCACCGCGGATCATGGAAAGATAAAAGCTCAGGAAGCTCGCAAGCGGCTCACAGCTCCTCAGGCCGATCACATATACGTGTTTTGCCTCAAGTATACTGCTGACAGCCGTTTCAAAAGCAGCAGGATCCAGATTATGAATGGTATCCTCCATCTTTTCCATATCTGCACGGATCACCGATGTCAGTATCTCGGATTGTGAACTGTTCCCATATTTAGCTCCCATTTGCTGCAGACTGTTCCATTTGCTCTTTACCCATTCTTCCAGCGCTTTCTGGAATTTTGGATAACCGTCATAGCCCAGTCCTGCCGCAAAACGCACTACGGTGGATTCGCTGATCCCAATCTCTTTCCCGAGTGTCGCTGCAGTCATAAATACAGCTGTATCATAATGATCCATGATATAGGAAGCAATCTTTTTATGACTTTTGCTCATCTGTGCAAAATTCTGGTTCATCCTTGTCACGATATCGTTTCTGTCTTCCATTCTCTGTCCCTTCCCAATTCATTGTACTATGACAGATATATGCATTATGCATTCTTCTCATAGCTTTCCAGAAGCAGTCTTTTCGTTTCTGCTTCCGGCAGATCATAATCTCCTGTGATCGTCATGCAGGCAGCTCCATGAATAAAGATCCACATCTTCATAAAAAGCTCTCCCGGATCTTTTGCACCCGCTTCCTGTGCTCTTGCGATCTCCGTTTTAAACTTGCCGTCCTGCCCGTTCAAAAGCTCATACAGACTTTGTCCGTAACGCTCCTTCGACAAAAATAATACTCTGAATAATGAAGGCTCTTTCAAAGCGAAACTGATATATGCCAGCCCAAAATTCACAAACGGTTTCTCTATCGGTCTGTCCTTCATAAATGCCCGGTAAAAATCTGTATAATAAGCGATCGCCATCGCAAACGCCTCTTCATGCAGCTCATTCATATTTTCATAAATACGGAAAATGGGCTGTGTGGAACAACCTGTCTTATCTGCCAGTCTTCTGGCAGTCAGCCCATCCATGCCTTCTTCCCGCATGATCGCGAATGCTGCACTTTTTACCATTTCCTTCGTCACACTGATCTTTCTTGCCATACCAGATACCTCTCATCCTCTTGTAAACCCAATCTGCCCAATCAAATCCGTGCTCCTGCATACACTACCGGAACACATAAATAACATCTTATATTATAACACTTGTTATTGTAGATGATATTTTATGGGTTGTCAATGGAGAACTTCCGTCTCTCCCGGCGCGAAGGCAGTAAATTCCACGATTTCAGAAAGCAGTGGATCATATACAAAAAAATTGATACCGTCCTGATCAAGACAGTAATTATCCTCTCCCATTAAAAATGCTGCATGCAAACCATCTTCCTGCAGACTGCTTTGCAGGGTAAAGCTGTGAGGCAGCCCGGCAAACTCTTTTTCAGATGCTTTTGCCGCAGTATTTGTAATCAGACAGCCTTCTTCATATGGCAGTTCATAGCTTTCCGTCTGTTCTGTCTGCGTCTGGAACTGCAGAACCGGCTCATTACCATTCCTGACAAGTGCCAGATAACACCAGCTTCCATTCATAGTATAGTCCGGATATAGACCGAGGGCAGCCAGGCAGTCCTTCTGTTCCTGTGAAATCATAGTATTCTCCGAAGCAGCATCCCCACTCTTGACCGCCACCATCGTCACGTAATCCTGCTGTGACAAAAAATCAGTATAGGCTTCCAGATCGTCTGTGCTGATCAGTTCACATTTGGCTTTCTTCCGGTAAAAGTAAGCACTGTCCTCTGCCCAGTCTGCAAATGCCGCATCCTTTCGTTTATCCGTGATCTTATAATGCGCTGCCAGATAGCCGCCAATATACTTCGACACTTTTTCTGCCTGCAGCACATTGATATGTGCTTCCCCATCAAATACTGTGTTCATGTTGACAAACGGAATATCTTTCTCTTTGGCATAATCTGAAACGCTGTTGTACAACTTCTGTCTGTCCGCATTTCCATTCGGTGTTTTAATAAGGATCAGATCAACACCTTCTTCTTTTGTCAGCTCTACGATCTGATCGAGCCAGAGTCTTGCCCTGTCCGGAACAGGCTCCCGTTCTGTCTGCATGACAACCTCATCCGGTGCTGTTTCTCCATACGCATGTCTTACGGTAAATGGTGAATAGCCTCTGTATACATTTCTTTTATGGTAAAAGCTGCTCTCTATTTTCGACTCATCCAGCGTATTCCATGTATCATGATATTTCGTCAGTGTCAGGAAGAAGGAATACTGCAAGTCTTTTGGCACACCGTTCCGGATTGCCTGCACCTTATTCATACTCCATGGCAGATCGTCGATGTTGATATGATTGACGCCTTCTTCTTCATACTCTGCACCATATACCGTAAAAACATCCAGTACGATTGCCTTCGGCTTCTGATGCTTCAACGCCTCTTTGATATAATAATAGGAAATCCAGAGCGGCTGTTCATTGGCACAGAAATCATATGATGTTATTCCATATTCCGAAAATAATACCGCCGGTGCAATATCCGCATAAAGCTGGCTGCTTCCCACAAATACAAAATCCAGTGTGTCCTCTTTTTCTTCATAAAAGCCTTTTACCTTGGCGGAGGCATCATATTCCTGTACGATACGCTTATCCTTCAGCACTTCCGATACGACCAGAAACAGCAGGATAAAAAACACAAAAAACAGGAAAAACCGGAATACTATCGTTTTCTTTTTCATGTCTAAAATCCTCCGTAAATAAACTGGACCGCATCATATCCCGGCCCGTAAATGCCAAAGATCAGAACTGCAAACAGCGCAAGATACACCACTGCATAGCGGAATACGATACCCTGCTTTGCCAGCCAGCCTCTGATATCCGTCTTTGTCTGCAAAATACTGACAAGCAGCAAAATGGCAATTGCAAAGAACAGAATCCAGACATTTTTCGCATCCAGTCCGAGCAGATACACAGACTGATTCCAGAGCACCCAAGGATTGAACACATCCATCTGCCGGATCATCTGTAGAGCCTGCGTCACGGAATCCGCACGGAAAAAGATCCATGCCAGCATGACAAGGAAAAAGGTGCAAAGCTGTTTCAGCAATCTGTGAGAAAAACAGCCCCGGTCTGTTTTTGTCAGGCTGACAAGCCGGTCACGTACAGGCATCAAAAGACTGCCAATTATCTGATACAGTCCATGCAAAAATCCCCAGACAAGATAGGTCAGTCCCATACCATGCCAAAATCCGCTGACCAGAAAGGTCAACAGAATATTGACATACTTTCTAAGCTTCCCTTTCCTGTTTCCGCCAAGCGGAATATATACATAATCCCGCAGCCAGCTGCTCAGGGACATATGCCAGCGGTGCCAGAAATCCTGAATGGATGTCGCAAAATACGGATGATCAAAATTTTCCGCCAGCGTGATCCCCAGCATCTCGGAAGCTCCTCTGGCAATGCAGACACAACCATTAAAATCTGTATAGAGCTGAATGCTGTACAGCACCCCTGCAAGCAGCATATACACACCTGTATACGATCGGTATTCTCCAAACAGTCTGTCCACGATGACTGCTGCGCGGTCTGCGATCACCAGCTTCTGAAAATAGCCCCATATCATCAGTTCAAATCCTCCGACAAATGTTGCATAAGAAAATGTATGCCCGCTGCAAAGCTGCTTTTTGAGCTGATCAAATCTTGCGATCGGTCCCTGCAGGATCTGTGGAAAATACATCACAAACAGCATATACTGCAGAAAATTCTTCTCCGCCGGATATTTTCCGCGATAAACATCTACCACATAGGCAATGATCTGCAGTGTATAAAAGGAAATTCCCATCGGCAGCAGAAAGGCAAGCCTGCCCAGATGCAGTCTTGTTACAAAGAAACTTCCGGACGATGCAAATTTCAGAAGAAACAATAAACCGGCATTACTGCCGATCAGTAATGCAGCTACTGCTTTCTTATGCACATTCACATCTGTCTCTTTTTTTTGATCTGGATCGGTTTTCTCTCTCACCGCCTGTTCACGTGCGCACAACTGTTCCAGCCGTCTGGCAGCCACAAAACTGCTTACAATACTAAATAAAATAAAAATACTCAATTTCACGGATGCAGAGAGATAAAAGAATATGCTACAAAGGAGCAGCCATATCCACTGCCCCTTTTTTGGTATACTATAATATACTGCCACACAGATCGTGAAAAAGAGTAAAAATGCTCCTGTTATAAAATCCATTACCTGTATCCTTATACTGTTTCAAATGTCTTTCTGATTTCCTGAATAAATTCCAGACTATTGCAGACCTGCACATCGTTAAGACTGGTGATCAGTGCCAGATCCTTTGTCATACGGCCGCTTTCGATCGTCCGGATCGTTGCCGTTTCCAGCTTATCGGCAAACTCTGTAAGCTCCCGGTTTCCATCCAGCTCTCCACGCTTTCTGAGTGCCCCTGTCCATGCAAAGATCGTTGCAACAGAGTTTGTGGAAGTTTCTTCGCCCTTTAAGTGCTTATAATAATGCCTCTGTACAGTTCCGTGCGCTGCTTCATACTCATATACGCCGCTTGGAGATACCAGAACAGACGTCATCATGGCAAGAGAACCGAATGCGGAAGAAACCATATCTGACATGACATCACCATCATAGTTCTTGCATGCCCAGATAAAGCCGCCCTCTGCCTTCATGACACGGGCTACCGCATCATCGATCAGTGTATAGAAGTAGGTAATCCCTGCCTGCTCAAATTTTTCTTTGTATTCCTTTTCAAAAATCTCCTGGAAGATGTCCTTAAAAGTATGATCGTACTTTTTGGAGATCGTATCTTTTGTGGCAAACCAGAGATCCTGCTTTGTGGAAAGCGCATAATTAAAGCATGCTTTTGCAAAGCTTGTGATCGATTTGTCTGTATTGTGCATACCCTGGATCACGCCCGGACCTTCAAAATTGTGGATCAGCTCTACCTGCTTGCTGCCATCCTCTGCAGTAAAGACAAGCTCTGCTTTTCCTGCGCCCGGTACTTTGATCTCGGCATTTTTATAAACATCACCGTAAGCATGTCTTGCCAATGTGATCGGCTTTTTCCAGTTTCTGACACATGGCTCGATGCCTTTTACTACGATCGGTGTACGGAAAACAGTTCCGTCAAGTGCTGCACGGATCGTTCCGTTCGGGCTCTTCCACATTTCCTTCAGATTATATTCTGTCATACGGGCAGCATTCGGTGTGATTGTTGCACATTTGACAGCAACGCCGTATTTCTTTGTGGCAAGTGCGGATTCCATTGTTACTTTATCATCTGTTGCATTACGGTGTTCCAGACCAAGATCGTAATACTCTGTTTTCAGATTAATATACGGAAGCAGTAACTCATCCTTGATCATCTTCCAGAGAATTCTTGTCATTTCATCTCCATCCATTTCCACAAGCGGTGTTGTCATCTGAATTTTACTCATGTTCCTGTTCTCCTTTTTCTTCATCATTTTCATCAAAAATATCAATAAGACCGTTCTTTACCATATTATCATAAGCATTGATCATATGTAGATTGGCAAGTCGTTCTGCCTTATCCGCATCATGTGCCTTGATGGCCTCCATGATCTCATGATGCTCCTTGTTGGAAGCACGTCCTCTCTTTTCACTTGCCAGTGTCATGCGGCGGATCCTGTATACATACTGGTGAAAATCACTGAGCAGATGCTCCAGCATTTTACTGTCGCAGGATTCATATAAAATTTCATGAAACCTGTTGTCCAGCTCCGCCATCTGATCTGAATGCCCCTTACTTTCATGGAACTCGGACAGATATACATTTTCTTCCATTTCGTTGAGCTGCTCCGGTGTGATCTTTTCCGTTGCCCATCTGGCACATAATCCTTCTAACAAGGATCGTATCATATAAATATCATGAACATCTTTTCTGGTGATTCCCGTTACATAAGTCCCTTTATTGGGGATCATCTTTAGAAGTCCTTCGAGTTCAAGCTGCCTGAATGCTTCTCTGACAGGTGTTCTCGATACACCAAGCTCTGCACCGATCGTGGCCTCTCTGAGTTCTTCGTTCTGTTTGTATTTTCCGTTTAAAATATCTTCTCTGATCTTGTGGAATACTCTTCCACGCAGGGAATATTTATCGGATACCTCCTGCTGCAAATTGTAATCAGACATAACTGCCTCCTACTTGCTAAAAATTGCGTCATAATCCATATGCAGTATAACGCATACTTTTTTGATTTCTCTGATCAGTTCTTCATCTGTCAGAACCGTCACACGGCCATTCTCATATTCGTCATCCACCCATTTTTTCAGTTCGTGTATCAGAAGATCGCTCTTCTTAAACTGCTTTTCCGGAGAAAGCTTATAGTAAGAATTGATCCAATGTGCAATACCGGCAAGACCGGATGTATTGGATACTGCACAAAGAACCGGTCTGTTTAAAAACTTCTCTGTATCAAATATATTATAAATCTCTTCGTTTTTCAACAGTCCGTCCGCATGAATTCCTGCTCTTGTCACATTAAAATTCTTGCCGACAAACGGTGTTCTCGGCGGAATATGATAGCCGATCTCTTTTTCATAATATTCTGCCAGCTCTGTGATCACGGTCGTATCCATGCCATTTAAGCTGCCACGAAGCTGTGCATACTCAAATACCATCGCTTCAAGCGGTGTATTACCGGTTCTTTCCCCGATGCCGAACAAAGAAGTATTGACACCGGAACAGCCATACAGCCATGCGGTCGTGGAATTGACAACCGCCTTATAAAAATCATTATGGCCATGCCATTCGATCAAGGAATGCGGAACACCTGCATGTGTATGGATCGCATAGATGATACCCTGTACACTTCGCGGAATAACAGCACCGGAATAATTGACACCGTATCCCATCGTATCGCAGGCTCTGACCTTGATCGGTATCTTGTATTCTTCCATGAGCTTCATCAGCTCCAGGCAGAACGGAACAACATATCCGTAAATATCCGCTCTGGTAATATCCTCCAGATGGCAGCGCACGCTGATGCCCTCCTCCAGACAGTCACGTACAATGCTCAGATAGTGTTCCATTGCCTGTTTTCTTGTCATTTTTAATTTCAGGAAAATATGATAATCGGAGCAGCTTACCAAAATACCGGTCTCTTTCATGCCGATTTCCTTTACCAGCTTAAAATCTTCCTTGCTGGCACGGATCCAGCTCGTTACCTCCGGGAACTGATACCCTCTTTCCATACATTTATATACTGCATCTCTGTCCTTTTTGCTGTATAAGAAAAACTCACTGGCACGGATCATGCCATTTGGCCCACCAAGTTTGTGCAGATAATCATAAATTGTCACAATCTGTTCAGTTGTATAAGGAGCCCTTGACTGTTGTCCGTCACGGAATGTCGTATCTGTGATCCAGATGTCACGCGGCATATTATGCGGTACAATACGGTCATTAAAAGGGATCTTCGGAATATCGGAATAAGGAAACATATTACGGAATACATTTGGTTTTTCGACATCATCCAAAATGTACATATGTTCCTCAATTTCCAGAAGATTCTTCTTCGGATTCATGGTCACGGGTCTGTTTTCAAAGGTTTTTTCTTCGTTCATTCGTGCTGCCTCCTATTTTCAGGCTGACATCTCAGCCATACGTGTATAATTGTATACAATCATACAGCGCATGTCAAGGTTTATGACAGCATTTTTTCAACATCCACCATTCCGGCTCCCTGCATCAGATAACTTTCCCCAAGGTCAGTTGCCGACAAAATCAGTTTCCGCTTTAACTGCATTGCATTCAAATATGGATATTTCTCCCATGCAAGTGCAAGAAGTCCGCTGACGATCGGTGTTGCCATACTCGTACCGCTTCTTGCCACATATTTATCATATGCTGCCTGACAGGAAATGATCTGTGTGCCCGGTGCCACAACATCCGGCTTCTTCCACACGTTCTCTCCCGGGCCGCGTCCGGAACAGTCCTGACATCGCAGTCCGCCATTTTCCAGATCTCCGTCATGACAGCCTACACAGATCACATACGGCGTATCTCCCAATCTTGAAATCGTATTGTCTCCAGGTCCAAAGTTTCCCGCCGCCGTTACGATCAGTATATTATTTTCATAGGCATACTGAAACAGCTCATACAGCTTTCTTTGTTCTTCCGGTCTGGCAGATGCAATACTGCTGACAGATATATTGATAACACGGATATTACAGCTTTCCGCAATCGACAACAGCCATTGCAGTCCCCTGAGCAGTGTTTTCAGACTTCCTTCCCCTCTTTTATTCAATATTTTCCCGACATACAGATCACAGTATGGTGCCATGCCTTTATATTTCCCGTGCAGGACACGTCCGTTTCCAGCCAGAATGCCGCATACATGTGTGCCATGTCCTGTCTCATCATACGGTAATTGATATTTATTGGTAAAATCACGAAATGCCCTGATTTGATCTTTCAGATCTTCATGTGGAAAAATGCCGGAATCCAAGACTCCGACACCGATATGATAACCGGTCAGCTGTTCCTTTTCTGCCCGGCTGTAATGAATTTGTTTTCTGACCCTGTTCACAAAAAACTCCCGGCTTTTTCTTTTATCATATGCCGGGAGTTTTTTTATGTTATGGCGGGAATAAAGAATGTGCCTTGGCACATTTATGCCAATTTACTTTACGATCGGTTTTCTGCGGTATAAAAGCAGAAGCATACCAATACTGAATAATAGGATCACACCTGCTGTTTTCGGATTGAAATGATCCCCTGTGTCCGGAGAAGCGTCTTTTCGCAGAAGTGCTTCGCTTTCCTGCCGGATCATCTGTGCCACGTCACCGATCCCCGCATAAATACCATAGGCGGAAAAATGGCTCGTATGTACTGTCAGATAGGAAACATCGCCTTCCTGTGACTTTGTTCCGTAGCAAAGCTCCAGTTCCTCATCTTCATTCAGTGTTACCACACAGATATCCTGTTCGTTTAACGTGTCCGAAATCGGGATTTTGAGTGTTACCTGATCTTTGCCGAAAGTACTGATCGGGATATTCGTCTTCTTCTCCACAAGCTTCAGATCAAATGTGGTAAGCTGCCCCGCCACCGGGCTGCCAAACTGCGTTGTCACTGCATCTTCCAGCTTTTTCTGGGCATCCGCATCGGTGTTGACCAGCAGGCGGAAGCCCTCTGTATCATCCTTTACCTCTGCCCGGATCAGAGCCGCATTCGGATATGCAGATTCATCGAGCACCACTGTATTAGAGGTATCTGCCTCGCTGCTATCCAGTGCGGTGTTCTGTGCGCCTGTTGTTGTATTGCTCATCTGCGTGGTATTCTGTGCGCTTTCTGTTGTATTACCATTCTGATCTGCACTCTGTGTATTTCCTGTACTATTCTGTGTATTATTGGTTCCCGTCCGGTCGGCTGTCTGATCTACGAACAGATCCGGTTCATAATCTGAAATACTGCCAAGTGCCGGCGGTAATGTGATCCCCGCCAGTTCTCCGTCTGACCAGTCGGAAAAAGTCTCATAGGCAGAGAATGCATCTGCATCTGCACCGGTCAGCGTGTAAACCGTATCTCCGGCTCTGACAGCCGTCGGCACTTCCACCAGCTTCTGTGCATTCGGCTCCAGCGTACAATACCGCAGTTGCGCAGTACTTGCACCTGTCGGCGAGATCACAAGTCCACGGAATCCCAGATACCGCTGATCCAGAACGGTATCTTTGCATGTTGCCACATAGGAATCGATCACCGCCGTTTCCACACCGTCAAATGCCATGCTGCGCAGATCTGTGTTATCCAGCCTTGTCGCTGTCTTTTCGAAGGAAAGTGTCGGAAGGCTTTCTCCCTCAAATATGGCGGCCTGCGCGCCTGTGCTCTGATAAGCGCCCAGTCCGATCTCTTTTACCTGTGCTCCAATATTGATTTCATTTAACGGACACCCAAGAAATGCTCTGTCTTTGATCCTTTGTATGTTATCTCCGCCTGTCAGCTTTTCCAAAAAGGTACAGCCGGAAAATGCCGCTTCTCCGATTTCCGTCAAAGAAGCCGGGAAATTGACCCAGGTAAGCTCTGTATTTCCGGAAAATACACCGCTAGCAATCTTCTTCACACCTTCCGGAATAGAAATACTGCTCTTATTACCGCGATAAGCCAGCAAAATACCGTCTCCCACGATCAGATAATCATCTCCCGCTCCCGCAAGCCAGTTTTCCAGATAAGGGGTTTTTGAAAAGGCTTCAGCCTCAATCACTGTAACAGAAGACGGGATCTCTACATCTGTCAGGTTGTCACAATGATAAAATGCACCATAGCCAATCTTTTGCAGTCCGTCCGGCAATAATATACCCTGCAGGGAGCTCCTTGCAAAAGCAAAATCTCCGATTTCCATAACAGCCGGCAGTTCCTGCATGCCCAGGGACTGATCCTGATAGAACTGTTTGATCTTTACCTTATCCCTTGAAATGTCATCCAGCATTTCATAGTCTTTCTCTTCAGCGGTCTCCGTTTCCTGTTTATTTTCTTCTGTCTTCGGATTCATCATCACAACTGCCTGATTGTGTACGATCCTTGTCTTCCCCAGAACGGAAGACGGATCATTGGCATAATATTTGGAAACGTCCAGATTGGAAACATCAGCCGGATGATTGACATCATAATCACCGGAACCTGTACTGTTTCCCGATACCGCAGATGCTTCCTGCTCCGCATCCTGCTTATTGTAAAAATTGCCGACAGCCACATCATCCTGCAGCATGGCAGACACTACCTGGTTTTTCTCTCTTTCCTGCTCAAAGGTCTGTGCTGCGCTGTCATCCTCCGCCCGGATCTTCAAATTATCACAGCCGTCAAATGCCGTGTCATGAATCGTTGTCACAGATGGTGGGATTGTAATATTTCCCAGATTCTTACAGTCCTCAAATGCTTTTGCCGCTATTTTCCGCACAGAATATGGGATGGAAACCTTCTGCAGATTGATACAGTTTGAAAATGCATATTCCGGGATCTCACTCAGATTCGGAGATAATGTAACCTCCTTCAAATGCTCCTGTCCCCAGAATGCATAACGTTCAATATCCGTTACCGTTGTCGGCATATTTAGTGTTTCTGCCTCTCTGCCCGGCATTACCTCGATCAGCTTCGCCTGGTCTCTGTCATATAAAACACCGTCTGCATAAGAAAACAACCGATTTTTTCCAATATTGATCGATTTCAGCGCCGTATCTCCCGAGAAAACACCAGCCCCGATCGTTTCAAGCGTTTTAGGCAGTGTAAAACCGGATAAAGAACTGCAGCCGGCAAAAGCTCCGCTTTCAATCGTAATAAGACCGTCTGACAGAGAAACTTCTTTCAGATTGGTACAATTACGGAATGCACCCTCTCCGATCTTCTCCACAGAAGATGGGATGTAAACCTTTGTGATACCGTTTTGATCCGCAAAAGCTTCCGGCGCGATTTCCCTGATCCCAGCAGGAACAGACACAGCCGAAGCTGTGCCTGTATAATGGATGAGCGTATCGCCATCTCTTTCAAAATCTGCAGTTGCACTCGTTGCCTCTAAAACAGGCATCGGGATTTGGGTCAGTACCATGGCAAGTACCATCAGTATGACACCGATTACTCTTTTTCCGTATTTTTTCATTCGATCACTTTTACAACCTTATTTTTTGAGCCTTTCGCAAAGAATAACAAAATAGATAGCAGTGCAAGCCCCATTGCCAAAAACCACTTTGGATGGATCGGATCACCGGTCTTCGGTGTTGCATCACTGATCTGTGCCTGCGTCAGATTATTGGTCTCCACATAAATGGCATATGGAGAAAAATGTGTTGCATTAAAGGAAATGCAAGGCACATTATCAATCGTCAACAGTCTGGAACCGAGCTTCTCAAAAACACCATTATTGACTGCACCGGCTTTGTTATTGCCCGCATAGCCTGCAAGCGCATCCGGGATCGGCATTGTTACCGTGACAGTAATACCTGTTGTATCTGCAATCTTTGTTGTTCCGGTTGAATCATACAGACTGATATCCATTGCAAAATATTTCAGATCATCCAGCGATCCGTATGATGCAAGCAATGCTTTTTCCACTGCATCCTTTGCCTCATCGCTGTCGGAGATCTTGATCACAAAATTATCGTTAGAGCCTGATACAGTAGCAGAAACAAGTCCTCTGTTGGAAATGCCTGATTTTGTTACCTCTACTCTTGTACTGCCCGCAGTTGTTGCCGGTTTTCTGTTAACCGTATTGCTGCTGACACTGCCTTTTTTGTTGGCAACTGCTGCTGCTCCTTTTTTAGCAGTTGCTGTCGGTTTCGGTGAAGCAGTTGCCGCTCCGGTATTATTACCCTTGTTGCCGCCTCCGTTATTATTTGTATTGCCATTATTCGTATTTCCCTTGGTTGTATCGGAGGAAATATCACCCGTTCCGCTTTCTCCCGTCGATGCAGTTCCTTTTTTGTAAAGAGCTGTTACTGTCAGGTTTCCTGTGACCGGAACAGAAGTATAGTTGGACGGTGACCATGTGGTAAAGGTATAGCCTTTTCTGGTCGGCGTTACAGTTGTTGCAGCCGGGCAGCTTCCGCTTGCTATGACCTGAGTATCCAGCACACTTCCGTCATAATCCACGAAAGTAACGGTATAATTCGTTCCTGTTGTGCCATTGCCGCCGCTGTTATTTCCGTTATTTCCGTTATTGTTGTTTCCATTGTTTCCATTGTTATTGTTGTCGTCGGTGGCATTTGGATCTTCCACATAATATGCCTTGACGATCATATCACCTGTTACAGCAATCGTTGTATAGTTGGACGGTGACCAGTAGCTGAACTTGTAACCCTTTCTGGTTGGTGTTACGGACGGCGTTGTCGGATAACTGCCTTCCTGCAGATACTGGGTATCCCATGTATACAGTCCGTCATAATCCTGAAATACTACAGAATAATACCCTTCAATAGGAGCTGAATTATCCGGCTCATAAATTGCCTGTGTTGTAATATCTTCCCTGACATTTGTAAAATCTTTTGTCCAGCCCGTCAGTACATATCCCTTTCTCTCTACACGAGGCGCATCTGCACTTGCACCGCTGTTAACAGTCTGCGTCTTTAAGACATAATTATCCCAGTCAAGGAAAGTCACCGTATAAGTCTTGGAATATGTTTCTGCGGTAATTCCATCCTTATCATCACAGTACCAGTAAGCAGGGCTGTCTTCCTCACACTGTACGGTAAGTCCCTGAATGTAGTTGACATTACCCGCACCATCATCTGTTATAAAAGCTTCATCATCGATAGCCTGCACACTGCCCGGAATGCGGATCGTGGAAAGCGCTGTATTGCGGAATGCATATTTACCGATTCTCTTTACAGAATCAGACAAACTACAATAATAAAGCTGCGTTGCACCGTCAAAACAGTAATCCGGAATCAATGTTGTGCTTACTTCGTCCAGATACGCCTCTCTGATACCTGTACAGTTCTGGAACGCACACGGTGCTATATCGGTAATACCTGCAAGCTCTGAGGAACTGATCTTGGAAGCGCCGATCTTAGTACCTCTTGACTCCAGGCATTCTACCACACCGGTTCTGTTACCGCTTCCGTCCACACTGCAAAGCAGTCCGTCAGCACAGGCATATCCGCCCGGTGATGTGAATCCGACATCTGTAAGCTCCTTACAGCCTGCAAACGGTACTTCCGTAAAGGTGCTGACAGTTCCCGGCAGAGTCACTTCCGTTAAGGCGGTACAATTATTGAAAGCACGTTTTCCGATCACTTCCCCGCCTTCAGCACCGCTCTCTTTCATAATAAATGTCTTAAGGCTCGTACAGCCATCGAATTCCTGATCCGGAATCTCCGCTACAGTATCTAAGATCACGCTCTGTACGGCGGTATTATTCTGGAACAAATCCTCCTTCAGTGCAGTAACACCGTCCGGTACATGCACATGATATACCGCATCGATAACACCCTGCTCTTCTTCCGTCAGGTCGATCGCTGTATCCGGATTATTCAGATTGTTTCTATACTTGCTGTTCGCGCTTGCAACAATATCATTTTCCTGTTGCTGTGTACGGACATATTTACTGCTTCCCGTATAGGTGCTTAAACTGTAGCTTTCATTTCCCTTTAACTGATTCTCTGTCGGAATACCTGCCAGCATCGGAGTTGCGGAATCAACCTCGTTGGTATTGGCATTTTTCTTGACAACGAGCTGGATCTGCAGGTTCTGCGGGAAATCGCTGCAATATCTGATATACTGCGTCGGTGCGGATGGTGCATTATAGTTATTTGCCGTGCTCATTGCATAAGTAAAAGGAACACTTGCAGAAGAAATATCTCCGATAAAGCACAGATTTTCTTCCGGAACGCCATCTCCGTTTTTATCAACATCGGCAAGTGTCACACCTGTTTTGAATGCATCCTGCCCGATCTGTTGCACAGATGCTGCATTGTCAAACTTCACAGTACGGAGCGAAGTACAACCGGAAAATGCATTGGCATCAATGGAGGATACAGATGCCGGAATATACAGGAATTTGATAGCCGTATTATTCTGGAAGGTATCTGCTGCGATTCTTGCTACATGGTATTTTGCAATATTATCCGGAATGATAACATTTGCCCCATCACTGGATTCATCCTTTTTCTCAAATCGGATCAATTCGTTATTTTCATTGACACAGAAAGCATAGCCGTCTACAAGCTTTTCATACCAGCCTTCATAACCACTGTCCAGATAACCGAATGCCAGATCATGCTTCTGCGTATAGCTATGTGCATAAGACTGGGAGTATGCCAGAATGCAGAACTGATCGCTGACTTCATAGTCTCCTTCAAAAGCTGAATTTTTACCAAGATTTTCACTGCTGAAAATATCTTTACCGCCTGTATAAATATTATCATAGCCACTACCTGTATTGGCAGCGCATCCGCAATCAAGCTTCAGATCTCTTGCAGGAACCTTTACCGTGTCAAGACTGTTACAGCCCGTCACATTATCATACTTGAATATCTGATCCGTAGAACCTGCATTGTTTGGCAGTCCCAGGTAAGTCATGCTGCTGCAGCCATAGCAGGTATAATGCACACTGTCAATGTTGCTGACACGCTCCGGGAATATAACCTGCGAAAGGGATATACAGTTGTAAAACAGTCCGTTACCGATCGTTGTCAGGGAAGTATTGCCGTCCTCGCTGACACCGTTAATATTGATCGCTGTCAGGTTCGTACAGTCTTTGAAGCAGTAATTTCCAAGCTTTGTTACCTGATCCGGTACTTTGACCGCACCAAGATACGTACAGCCCGCAAAAGCATAATCACCGATTTCTTTTAAATTGGTCGGTTCTGTAAAATCGATAGTTGTCAGCTGGTTACAATTCTGGAAAGCATTGTTACCGATGCTGTTGACACCGTTTTCAATCTTAATGGACTGCATCTGACAGCCCTTAAACGCATTGTTACCGATTGCAAGGATACGCTCCGGTACAACGAGTCTGGAGAAGTTGGTCGCGCCTTCAAAGACACCGACACCATCACTTACATACTGACCGTCCACGCCGTCTGAGGTCACATTATTTAAATCCACTTCGTATCTTGTACTGCCGACATACTGTACCGGTATGATCAACTGGTTGCTTGCCGCATAAGCGACGCTATTACCGGAAACCAGTTCCACATTACCAAGTGCTGCGCCCGGTACCACATAAAGCTGCATACCCTGCCATGCGCCCTGTGTATCATAAGTACACGGAGAAAGGATCTGGTTCTGCGCCGGGCTTACCAAAGCGCCGTTTTCATCATACACAGCATCTGCTGCTTCCTGTGACGTATAGAATAAGAACTCTCTTCTGTCGTTAACCGCAATATAACTGCTTGTATCTTTATTGTACAAAAAGGCTGGCATCTCATCCGGGATCTCCAGCGTTGCTCCGGTAATGACATTATTCTGATCATAATATACAATGACACCGGTCATGGAGCCGCCGTTACTTCCGTAAGCAGCTCTGAAATTGCCATCACCGCTGGCATATACCGGATAATTTCCCGTATTCGTATAAGCAGGTATGTATGTGTCCGGATTGGCTGTCGCCGCAGCGATCAGATCCGTCGGATCAGAATCTGCACGGGATTCTGGGATCGGAACAAGTGCCACAATGATCGCGGAGATCATCAGTATTGCGGAAAGCGTTCCCATCACCGCCCGTCTCATCCGGCTTCTGCCCATCTTCTTCATTTTCTTTTTATGATTTGTCTTAGCCATTTTGCTCTCCTCTTTATTTCAAAATTTATTCCATACGCTTTGCCACAACAACAAAGCGCCCGTCACTTTCTTCATAATCACAGGTAGACAGCGTCAGAAGACGGTCTCCGTACTGTGCTGTCACGCCGGTATCGTACAATGCCATTTCCTGCATGCTTCGCATATCGGAATCAAATTCCTGCTCTGATGCAGCGTCGATAAACTGATAATACTTAAATGCGATCTCATCCTCTTTATAAATATGGGACATAAACGCATACATGACCTGATAGGTACCTTTTTCATAAATCGTGTCAAACCGGATCATCGGATGATCCTTATAATAAGACTCTGATTTATATTTATCCAGATTTCCGAACATATTTCCGGAACGCATATTATGTCCGTATATGATAAAATTCGTGCTCGGCTTTACAACATCACATGCACTGTCCAAAAAGAGCGTTCCGTTCTTGTCCTCTTCCTGATTGATGTTATGATCCAGATAATATTCATTGTCTGCTGTCTGCATGACAGGATAATCAATATTTGTATCGGCAATTTCCAGCCATCCGATTAGATTTTTATTCTGATTATATAAGCTTTTATATTCATCCAGCACAGTCAGCGTGATCTGCTGTCCGTCCGCATTCTCCTGAACTGTCTGTGTCTGCCCATACATCCGGTTTACTGCAGCATCATTTTTCTTCTCGGTAAGCTGCGCGGATAGCTGCTGTGCTTTATAAGAATCATAATAATAAATTCCGAAATATGCCAGACAGGACATGGCTGCCACCACCAGCACTGCAGTCAGAAGCCTTCTTGCCCGAAGCTCGCCTCTTGTCAGCACAACAACTTTTCTTCGGCTTTTTTTCTTATCCCGTTTCCCACTGCTTCGCGTGATTTTCTTTTTGCTCCCGCTCCGGTTCTGACGCTGCCTTTCCCTTGCCTGCATGGCAAGCTCGTAAACCTCATCATCAAACCGGCGTCCTTCTGCGTCTGACAGATCATACTCACCGGACTGCAGCTTTGCATATAATGCAAGCACGTCTTCGTCCTTTGCCAGATCATATTTTCGTTTCAGTTCCTTTATCACATAGTTATCCATAATTCCTATTTTAACTTTATCCGGTCAGAAATTCAAGATTTCTGTCACACCTTTTTATGCTTTTCATAGTATAAAACATAAATATCAAATTTGGAGGCTCCTATATGAGTGAATTAACAGCTAGTCAGTGTGGATGCTGCGAACAGAAAAACAATGGCTGCGGAAGCTGGATCTGGATCCTGATCCTGTTATTCTGCTGTGGCGGCTGCGGTAACAATAACGGCTGTGGCTGTGGTAACGGTGGATTCGGTGGTGACAACAACTGCTGCGAATGGATCATCATTCTTCTGATCCTCTGCAACTGCTGTGGCGGCAATCATTCTTTCTGCTAATACCTGCAGCAAAAGGAGGCTTCGGCCTCCTTTTTCATGTGATTTTTCCTACATAAGATCTGACATATTCTGAAAGCCAGCGCATAAGATAAACCGGAGGCTTCTATGGAATATAATGATACGATCCTGACATTTGATACCCTATATACCACAAATGAGATCCAGCTCTTAAAGCTGGCACTTCCTCTTTTATCCAATCAGCTGCAGCCCATCGCTGCCACACTGATCAAAATGCGTGAGCTGGAATATTGTCTCTCCCGCCTGCCCCATACAAAGATACATGACTTTTCGATCGCCGTGGACAGACTGGATACTTTTTTCGACAGTGCCATGCCTTTTTGCAACCAGCAACAGAAAAAGCTGTTTTCCCAGCTCCGGCAGATGAAGCAGTCCATGAAGATGATGGAGAAAATGCAGGCGATCCTGCAAATGCTTCCGCCGGATGCCATGCCATTTGACGGAAACGGAAACAGTACCGATCCTGATGCGCTCTCCCACATGTTTGAGGTATTCTCTGCCATGCAGCATATGTCCGGGGCTGCATCTGATTCCGTATCCTCAGAATCATTTACATCTACAGCAGCTGCCAATTCTTCGGATTCCGTTGTCTCTGCAGCAGCTTCCGGATCTGCGGATTCTGATGCATCTACAGCAGATTCCGAATCCGGGAATTCAGCAATATCCGGGCGGAAAACTGCATCTGCCGGTAACTCTGCCATGGAATCCATCCTCGGTTCTATGCTTTCTCCCGCGCAAAAAGAAAGCTATCAAAGATTTAAGGAGGCTTTTTCATCCGATGCCAAACAAAACATGGATGACAGACCAGCGTCTGCATCAGATTGACCCACATAAACTGGATTTTTTACAAAAGCTTGTTTTTGAAATGCAGGAGCTTTCCGATCAGGATAAGCTGCCCTTTCTGATGGCACTTGCCACAAGTACCAAAAAGCATCCCGTTAATTTTTCAAAGGAAGAAATCGAACTGCTGATCTCGGTATTAAAGGAATACAGCAGTGAAGAAGAAATGCAGAAAATGAATAAGGTGCTGGCGATGTTCCAGATGTAATGACATAAAAATTAAAAATAGATCCTGATCACATATAGACGCAATCACGTTTGACTACCTTGCGACATGTGGCGGATTTGTTTTACAAATCCGTCATGCAGCCACCACGCATCGGCGAAGCCGATTCCTCATGCGTGGTGGCTCCCGTTTGCTAAAGCACATCTTGCACGCGCTCCAGCCACCAAAATGCGTGGTGGTCTCTACGCGCGGCAAGTGCTTTGCAAATCTCAGTCGTCTACACTATCGATTGCTTACTATATGCGATTCAGGATCTTTTATCATTCACCAATTACTCATTCATTAGTTTGGCTTTACTACAATATTGATGATCTTGCCCGGTACATAGATTTCTTTTACAACTGTACCTGCAAGTTTGTCACCGAGTGCTTCTTTACCTGCGATAATAGCATCTTCCTTAGAAACTTCTGCAGGAACCTTTACAACAGCCTTTGTCTTACCGTTGATCTGTACTGCGATCTCGATCTCATCATCCTTCATGGCATCTGCATCTGCACTTGGCCATGTTGTATGGAATACGGAATCTGTTTCGCCAAGCTGTCTCCACAGCTCTTCTCCGAGGTGTGGTGCAAATGGTGCTAACAGAACTACTGCAGTCTTTAAGGTTTCCTTATCGATGCCATCCTTCTTAGCCATTTCGATCATCTTATTGTTATATTCCATGAATCCGGAAATAACAGTATTTAAGCTGAATGTCTCCAGACGCTGTGTGATATCATAAACCATCTTATGACGCAGCTTTACAGATTCTTTTGTTTCTGCAACGCCTTTGTCTTTGTTGTCCATCACAAGGTTCCAGAATCTTGTGATAAATCTGTAAATACCGTCGATTCCTCTGTCATCCCAGATAGAATCCAGTTCCGGTGGTCCGATGAACAGTTCATACAGACGCAGGGCATCACAGCCGTAATCACGCACGATATCATCCGGTGATACGATATTGCCGAGTGATTTACTCATCTTTGTTGCTGCACCTGTCACTTTATCACGTCCGCAGACCATACCCTGATTGAACAGCTTCTTGAACGGCTCATCAAAGTCGATCACGCCGATATCATACAGGAACTTTGTATAGAATCTGGAGTAAAGCAGATGCAGTACCGCATGCTCTACACCACCGATATACATATCAACCGGCAGATACTTGTCTGCTTTTTCCTTGCTGACAAGCTCTTTGTCATTTTTGTTATCTACATAACGCAGGAAGTACCAGGAAGATCCTGCCCACTGCGGCATTGTATTTGTCTCACGCTTTGCAGGTGCTCCACAGCAAGGACATGTTGTATTAACCCAGTCTGTGATATCTGCCAGCGGTGATTCTCCTGTTCCTGTCGGCTGGTAGGATTCTACATCCGGCAGAAGTAACGGGAGCTGATCTTCCGGAACCGGAACCGCACCACATTTCGGACAGTGTACGATCGGGATCGGTTCACCCCAGTAACGCTGACGGGAGAATACCCAGTCACGGAGCTTGTAGTTGGTTGTCTTACGGCCAAAGCCCATCTTCTCGATCATGGCAGGCGCTTCTTTCTTCAGTACGGAAGATTCCATACCGTTCCACTCGCCGGAATTGATCATTGTACCGGCTGCTTCTGTATAAGCCTCTGTCATATTTTCAATTTCCTTACCATCCTTGGCGATAACCTGGATGATCGGAATGTTAAATTTCTTTGCGAATTCAAAGTCTCTGTCATCATGCGCAGGTACACACATGATCGCACCGGTACCATAATCGGCAAGTACATAGTCAGACAGCCAGATCGGAACAAGTGCTCCGTTTAAAGGATTGACTGCATAAGAGCCTGTGAATACACCGGTCTTTTCCTTGCTCTGCATACGGTCTACGTTAGACTTGTTGGCAGCTTCTGCAATATATTTTGCAACAGCATCTGCATTTTCAGGCGTTGCAAGGCTCTGTGCCAGTGCATGCTCCGGTGAAAGTACCATGAAGGTTGCACCGTGCAGTGTGTCAGGTCTTGTTGTATAAACAGTGATCACATCATCTCTGCCGTCTACCTTGAAGTCAACCTCTGCACCATAAGAACGGCCGATCCATTCTGTCTGCATCTTCTTTACCTTTTCAGGCCAGTCAAGCTTGTCCAGATCCTCCAGAAGACGATCTGCATATTTTGTAATGCGGAGCATCCACTGCTTCAGGTTCTTCTTGGTTACATCAGCGCCGCAACGCTCACATTTACCGTTGACAACTTCTTCGTTTGCCAGACCTGTCTTACAGGAAGGACACCAGTTGATCGGCATTTCCTTTTCATAAGCCAGTCCGTTTTTAAACATCTGTACAAAAATCCACTGTGTCCATTTGTAGAACTTCGGATCTGTTGTATTTACTTCCATATCCCAGTCATATAATGCTGCGATCTGGTTGATCTGTCTCTTGATGTTGGCTACATTCTGTGCAGTTGATTTTGCAGGATGTACGCCCATCTTGATCGCATAGTTTTCAGCAGGCAGACCAAATGCATCCCATCCCATCGGATGAATGATGTAATGACCGCCGTTTAACATTTTATAACGGCTCCAGACATCAGAAATAACATATCCTCTCCAGTGTCCTACGTGTAGTCCGTTTCCGGAAGGATACGGAAACATATCAAGGCAATAATATTTCGGCTTTTTGCCATCATTAACATTGACCGGATGAGCTTCCCATTCCTTACGCCATTTTTCTTCAATTTCTCTGTGATTGTATGGAATTGCCATCTCTTTACCCTCTTTGCTTGTATAATTTTATATACCCGCCGCTTTGCGGATACAGGCTATTCTAAATAGTAAACTTTACAGTGCGAAAAGTCAAGGAATTTCCCTGCGAACCGCTTCCACCGAATATTTTATTCTTTAATTGCAGGTAGGAATCCTGTAAAAAAGCGATAATAAATGATATTAACGAAAGACTTATGAAATTTGAGTCTGTGAAACTTTTTCTGTAAGCTTATTGCCCTTAATTATCATAGAAGAATCTTATTTACAGAGATTTTCTCATACACTCTGAAATTTTATGCTGAAGTAAGTGATGGTAACAATCGAGTAGGAGGGGCTGTCGCACTTAGTGATTAGTGGGGCAGCCCCTTAGTTTGTTATAGATTCCTGCCTGTCTGTTGCTAACAGCATTTTAAACCAGCTTCTTTGCAGGCATTATAAAAAACAGCAATACCGGTTTCCTCAAAATCCAGATGTTCCTCATATTCCTGCTGTGTCGTTTCAAATTCCAGACTGCTTTTGCCGTGACGTTTGATGGTCATCCGGTAGCATCCCTTCTCGGTATGTGTCCGGTCGATCACCATGATTTTGTGCACCTCGGTGATATCGTGATATCTCACCAGATGCTGTCTGCGATTAACATTGAGTCTGATCGCATCACTATCGAATCGAAGCTTTAGCTGCATCACACCCTTTGTGCGTTTTTCACGATGTGCATAATACACACATACGATTAATAATGCGATAACAAACGCGCCCTCCGGCATATATTCTTCCGCATAATAATTGTTGATTCTAAAGATGTGGTCGATCAGACAATATGCCAGAAATTCCAGTGCATAACAAGCCATAAAAAGAAGTGCTGCATGTAATCCCCAGCGTTTTGTCGATAAAGCACTGTCATTTACGGTGATTTTGTAAGTTTGATTCATTGTGGTATCCTCTTTTGATATAATATTACAATTATGATGCACAAAACAGATGCTGCCATCCAGCTTATCCGGAATGCGCTCACTGCCGGAATAAAAGCTGATTATGTGCTTATGAATACCTGGTTTACCACAGAGCCAATGCTTAAAAACATTCTGGATACAGGAATCCATGCAATCGGCATGGTAAAGCAGCTACAACAGCGTTATACCTATAATGGCAGATAATATACGCAACCGTAATAAAAAAAGTGAATGCCTCTATCTTCTGAGCACGGATACTTCACTTAAAGACACAGAAATTGTGCGTATTTACGGGAACCGCTGGTCAATTGAATGCTTTTTCAAGGCATCAAAATCTTTCCTGAAATTGGGTTCGGAATTCCAGAGCCGTAGTTATGCACTGCAGAGCCTTATGGCTCTGTTTGTGGAACATATATCAACGCTTTCTGCAGATATCACATCTGTACTGAAAAGTAAAGTAACCGAATGGATTGCTTCCCAAACCGCATTTATTCAGGCTTTATTCGGGAATATCTGCTGGGAAAGTTGAGTAATTATTTTATTTTGCGTTCAAATACATATTCTGAATCTGAAGATAAATCAGACCTAA